>Ga0335084_10000429_pt1 | contig 35433 bp, 36 predicted proteins | sample Lox_Sample_44_FD_206721 | JGI IMG/M metagenome (GOLD analysis project Ga0335084, IMG submission 206721) | Soil microbial communities from Loxahatchee National Wildlife Refuge, Florida, United States - Lox_Sample_4.4 | ecosystem: Environmental > Terrestrial > Soil > Wetlands | place: USA...
AGGCGATGATCCTGGTGCAGCAGGAGAAGTTCAAGGAGGCGCTCGCGCCGGCGAAGACCGCGGTCGAGAGCGATCCGAACCCGCGCGAGAGCTGGGTGCAGCTCCTCGTCGCGATCTACAGCAATCTCCAAGACTACCCGAACGTCGCGGCCACGCTCCAGAAGCTGATCAGCATGTCGCCGCAGAAGAAGCAGTACTGGACGCAGCTCGCGGCCGTGCAGAACCTGATCGACCGCGAGGCCGGCGCGCTCGCGACGCTCCAGCTCGCGCACACCGCGAAGCTCTTGTCCGACGACCGCGAGTACCGACAGCTCGCGCGCCTGCTCTTCCTGCGCGAGATGCCCTTCCAGTGCGCGAAGGCGGTCGAGGAGGGGATCAAGGGCGGCCAGGTGAAGGAGGACGCCGAGTCCTACCGCCTGATGTCGAACTGCCTGATCGCCGCGCGCGAGCACGACATGGCGCTCGCGCCGCTCGAGAAGGCCGGCGAGCTCGCGGCCGACGGCGAGATGTACATGCTGCTCGGCCAGATGCACCTCCAGCGCGACAAGTTCGGGGACGCGCTCGCGGCGCTCGAGAAGGCGCTCGCGAAGGCGAAGCCCGAGCAGCGCGGCGCGGTGGAGCTCCTGATCGGCGTCGCGCAGATGGGGAGCCAGCACTTCGACGACGCGCAGCGCTCCTTCCAGGCGGCCTCCGCCGACAAGAAGACGCACGACGCGGCGGAGAGCTACCTGAAGTTCCTGAACGACCAGCGCCTGCGGAAGCAGCAGGAGCAGATGCTCCAGCAGGCGAAGGCGGCCGCCGACGCGGAGGGCGACGGCGGGTCGGGCAAGTCGCTCTAGCGAAAGATCGAGAAGAACCCGCCGCGGCGGGAGCGCTGGTCGCGGCGCTTCTCCATGCGCGCATACATCGCGCGGCGTCGGGCCTCTAGCTTCTTCTTCAGCGCATCGGGCGGTGTATCGCTGGCGACCTGTTCGTCCCGGAAGCGGCAGAAGGCCTGGTACGCGTCGATCTCGGGGCGCAGATCCTGCACCACGAGCTCGACCATGATCGCGTCGTCGAGGTAGCCGAGGCCGGGAATCTGGTCGGGGATCAGGTCGGCCGGGTCCGCGAAGTAGGCGAGCGCCTGGAGCACGCGCTCGCGGTGCGGACCGGAGAGTCCCCAATCGGCATCTTCCAGCATGCGTGTCAGCGAGTCGAGGCAACGGATTCGGCTCTCGACGAACTCCGGGACCGCGCGGCTACGCATCTCGCGCGCCTGGCGACGCGCCTCGTGCAGGATCGTCGCCTCGTCCTTCTTGAGCGCGGTGTCCTGTGCCTTGCGGAAGGCGTCGCGGAAGTACTCGAGGTCTCCGTCCGAGAGCTCGAAGGTGATCTTGATCGGCATCGGAACTCCTTTGCATCCGGCGCCGGAGTCCCGGCTCCGCCGCGAGGGCCCACACTCTACCCGAGGCCGGGGCGCCGGAGGACCCGCATTCGGTCGGTCGCTACCTTGCCACGATCTCACAACCAGGGGGCAGGCCCTTTGCGCAGGCGCCCGAGTGCAGCCGCGCGCAGCTCGACGCCGCGATGGACTCCGCGGCACAGGCCTTCCGCCACTGGCGTCGCGACGAGGCGCGCCGCCGTCAGGCCCTGCGCGACTGCGCGGCCGCGCTGCGCGCCCGCGCCAACGAGCTCGGCCGCGTGCTGACGCAGGAGCAGGGCAAGCCGCTCGCGAAGGGCATCGGCGAGATCCACGGCGCCGCCTTCTGGTTCGACTACACCGCGTCGCTCGAGATTCCCGTCGAGGTCGTGCAGGACGACGCGAGCAAGCGCGTCGAGGTGCGGCGCCGGCCGCTCGGCGTGGTCGGCGCGATCACGCCGTGGAACTTCCCGGTGATCCTGGCCTCGTGGAAGATCGCGCCCGCGCTACTCGCCGGGAACACCGTCGTGATCGAGCCGTCGCCCTTCACGCCGCTCTCGACCCTGGCGCTCGGCGAGGCGCTCCGCTCCGTGCTCCCGCCTGGTGTTCTGAACGTGGTGTCGGGCGGCGACGCGCTCGGAGCGTGGGTCAGCACGCACCCGGCCGTGCGCAAGGTCTCGTTCACCGGCTCGGTATCGACGGGCAAGAAGGTGGCGGCGGCCGCCGCGCCGGACCTGAAGCGCATCACACTGGAGCTCGGCGGCAACGACCCGGCGATCATCCTGCCCGACGTCGAGCCGAAGCAGATCGCGGAGCGCCTCTTCTGGGGCGCCTTCGAGAACTCGGGGCAGGTGTGCAGCGCCGTCAAGCGCGTGTACGTGCACGAGGACCGGCAGCAGGCGCTGCTCGACGAGCTCGCGCAGCTCGCGCGCTCGGTGAAGGTGGGCCCCGGCCTCGAGGCCGACACGCAGCTCGGCCCGATCAACAACCGGCCACAGTACGAGCGCGTGTGCGGGCTCGTCGCGGAGGCGCTCTCGTCGGGCGCGCGCGCGGTCGCGGGCGGCAAGCCGGCCGGCCGCGACGGCTACTTCTTCCAGCCCACCATCCTGACCGGCGTCGCCGAGGGCATGCGCATCGTCGACGAGGAGCAGTTCGGGCCGGCGCTGCCGGTGCTGACCTACCGCGACGTCGACGACGCGGTCGAGCGCGCGAACGCGACCATGTTCGGGCTCTCGGGCTCGGTGTGGTCCAGCGATCCGCAGCGCGCGGCCGAGGTCGCGGCGCGGCTCGAGTGCGGCACCGCGTGGGTGAACCAGCACCTCGACATCCTGCCGACTGCGCCTTTCGGCGGCGCGAAGTGGTCGGGCATCGGCGTCGAGAACGGCAAGTGGGGACTCTTCGGCTTCACCGAGACGCAGGTGATCGACATCGCGAAGGGATGAGCTGCACGACGCCGACCTCGGCGTCGTTACTTCCGCCGCGTTTTCTGGCGAGGTGACTTCTGGGCCCTGACGCGTCGGTTCGCCTCTTCGGGTGAAAGCTGGGCACCGACGTGGACGAGCGCTCGGCGTGCACCCGCGGCGTACGCGAACTCCAACAGGGCTCCCCGTTCGATATCCGACAACTCGGACGAGAGCTGGCGCAGCGGATGGACGACGACGTACGGGCGTACCATGCGGGCCTTGCCGATCGCTGCAGCCATCGCGTAGCGAAGGAGCGCCTCGGCCAGCTCGAACTCGTGGATCACGAGACGCTCGTGAGCGAACGGGTTGGCGATCGAGACGTCGGGATCGCGCGCTGCCTGCCTCGCCACTGATCCGACAGCGGTCACGCTGAGGATCCCGTCATCGCCCCGCCTCGTCGCCACGAGGGGCTCGTCGCGGAACTCGGCGAGAGTTCGCGTTTCGACCGCCCAGAACGTCGAGGCGTCGAAGCGAACGTAGAAGGTCGACGGAGAGAAGAGCGAGACCGGATCAAGGCTGCTCGAGCGGTCGCGCTGGATTGGCCCGAGATTTCGCGGCCAGGTCGTCGATATCACGCGTGAATGAGCCGTCGGCCAAATCGGCTACCTGGCGCTTCACGGCGGGAACGTCGACCCGAGGGGTGCGGGCGAGCCGGATTTCCTCCTCGATCTCCTGCTCATCGGCCGCCCCTCGGACCGTGCAGACGTGCGCCTCGCAGACGGGCACCGTCGGGCCACAGTAGGCGAAGATCATCGGGTCCCCGCACCGACCGACGAGAACATCCTGAAGCGCCAGGTACTCGTCCGTCGCAGGGCTGCTGCCGAGTGCAGAGCAGGAACATGGGTAGTGGAAGCAATCGCTTTCGCGCTCGCACGCCCTCGCGGAGGGTAAGAGCGCCTTCGCGTTCTCTCGGGCCTCGGCACAGAAGGAATCGAAGTCGGCTCCCGCGCCTACGTCGGAGTCCGACGGATCCGCGTCGGCCAGGGTGACTCCGACCAGCGAGATCGATGACTCGGACGCGGAAGCGTTTGGGATCCCGATTCGCGCCGCCGGAACGGCAAAGATTCCCCAGGTCACCACGGTCGCGGGAACGGCAGCGACGAGGAAGCGGATGCTCATGGCACAGGCGCAGACTACCACGCCGCGAACCGAGAAGGTGTATGCGGTAAGTCGCCCGAAGTCGCGTCAGATCGTTTCGTTGCGCGTGCGCAGCGCGCGCTCGCGGAGCTCGGGGGTCGACACGTAGCGTCCGTCGCGCTTGAGCTCGCCGGTCGCGTGGACGGGGCCGAGCACCTGCGCGAGGTACTCGGGACCCTTCGCGGTGCCGATGAACCAGCCCGTCGGACACATGGTCAGGATCTCGACGAAGGAGAAGCCCTCGCCCGCGAGCTGCGTCTCGATCGCGCGCCGCAGCAGGCGCTTCGTGCCGGCGACGCCGGCCGCGTCGTGCACCGAGCCGCGCGCCGCGTAGGCCGTGCCGCCCTGCATCGCGAGGAGATCGCCGATCAGGATCGGGTGGCCGTGATAGGCGGCGTCGCGACCTTCGAGCGTGTTCTTGGTGCGCTGCCCGATCACGGTGGTCGCCGTCATGTGGCCGCCGGTCTCGCCGAAGACGCCGTTGTTCAGCAGCACGCACGTCACGCTCTCGCCGCGCGCGGCCGTGTGGATCACCTCCTGGAGCCCCTCGTTCACCATGTCGCCGTCGCCCTGCAAGGTGAAGACGAGCGACTCGGGCCGCATGCGCTTCGCGCCGGTCGCAACGGACGGCGCGCGGCCGTGCAGCGCCTGGATCACGTCGACGTCCATCAGCGGCGAGAGCGCGGTGTAGCAGCCGATGCCGATCACGCCGATCGCGCGCTGCGCGCAGCCGAGCTCCTCGATCGACTCGAGCAGCATGCGCAGCGCGAGCGGCTCGCCGCAGCCGGGGCAGAGATCGTGATCGACACCGAGCTGCAGCGCCGGCTGCGCCGGCAAGGTCTCGCGGACTCGCGTCATTGCCGGGCCTCCCGTCCCGCGAGCGCGCCCTCGATGCGCCCGCGCACCTCGTCGGGATCGAGCAGCGGGCCGATGCCGAAGCCGGCCGCGTCGGACGAGATCCCGCCGATCGCCGACACCGGCACGCGTCCTTCGAGCGCGAGGCGCACGTCGTCGATCATCTGGCCGGCGTTCTGCTCGAGCACCGCGACGCGACGCGCGGCCCGACATGCCTGGCGCAGCGCCTCGGCAGGGAAGGGCCAGAGCGTGATCGGCCGGAAGAGCGCGCCCCGCGCGCCCTCGCGGCGGAGCGCGCGCACCGCGTGCCGCGCGAAGCGCGCGAGCGTGCCGAACGCGACGACCACGAGCTCGGCGTCGTCGCCACCCTCGATCTCGCAGCGCGGCTCGCTCTGCGCCATCGACTCGTGCTTCGCGGCCAGTCGCTTCCAGAAGGGCTCGGGCTCGATGCCCTTCCTGCCTTTCTCCATTCCGAGCGGATTCACGTTGCGCGAGTGGCCGGTGCCGCCGAGCGAGCCGTCGACGGCCCAGTCCTTCGGCGGGAGCGGCGGAAACGCCTGCGGCGCGATCTCGACCGCCTCGGCCGTGTGTGCGAGCAGGTAGTCGCCGTACACCACGACGGGATTTCGCCAGCGGTCGGCGAGGTCGAAGGCGAGCTGCGTGAGTGCGACCGCCTCCGCGGCGTCGCAGGGGGCGAGCACGAGGTGGCGGTAGTCGCCGTGTCCGCCGCCGCGCGTGGCCTGGAAGTAGTCGCCCTGTCCGCGCGCCAGGTTGAAGAGCACGAGAGGCAGCTCCGCCCGCGTGATCTCCGAGAGCGACTCCTGCATGAGCGCGATGCCTTGTCCGGTGCTGCCGGTCGCGGCGCGCGCGCCGGTCGCGAGCGCGCCCCACGTCATGCCGATCGCCTCGAGCTCGCTCTCGGCGTTGATGCAGACGCCGCCCGCGGCGGGGAGCTTCTTCGCGAAGTGCTCGAGCAGCTCCGTGAAGGGCGTCATCGGATAGCCGGCGAAGAAGCGGCAGCCCGCGGCGATCGCGGCGCAAGCGATCGCCTCCGAGCCTTCCATCAGCGCGCGCGTCACGGGCGAGCCTCCGCGGTGTCGTTCGGCTCGAAGCGATGGACCTCGAAGCAGAAGTCGGGGCACACGAGCAGGCACGCGCCGCAGCCGGTGCAGCCCGGCAGCAGCTCGGGGTAGGGGTGGCCTTGCTCGTTGCGCGCCTCCGACATGTGGAGCACGCGCGGCGGACACGCGGGGATGCAGAGCTCGCAGCCCTTGCAGCGTTCGATCGCGATGTCGACGGATCCCCGGGAGTTCATGCGGCTTGCTCCGCGCCCCACGCGGGCGCCGCGGCGTCGGGCGCCTGCTCGAAGCCCGCGCGCAGCGCGCGCTCGTTGAGCTCGACGTGTTGGCGCCGGTAGGAGGGCACGCAGTCGCGCATCGCGTGTTCGAGCGAAGCCAGCGAGACGAGACCCGTGATGCGCGCGAAGGCCCCGATCAGCACCATCGCGCCGACGACGGGGCTCCCGAGCTCGGTCGCGCGCGCCGTCGCCGGCACCTCGAAGACGCGCCACGCGGTATCGAGCGGCGCGTCGAAGAGGGTCGAGTTCGCGACGACGAGCGATCCCGGCCGCAGCTTGCCGCGCAGCGGCGCGAAGAACTGGTGGTGCATCGCGAGCAGCGCCCACGCGCGCGACACGATCGGCGGTGACGAGATCGGCGCGTCCGCGACGACGAGCGTCGCGTCGGTGTTGCCGCCGCGCATGGTGCCGCCGTAGGTCCCGAGCAGCATCACGTCGCGGCTCTCGAGCATCGCCGCGCGCGCGAGCACCTGCGCTGCGAGCTGCACGCCCTGACCGCCGATGCCGGTGAAGAGGATTTCGCGCTCGAGTGACATGTTATTTCCGGGCCGCGCGAGCTGCACGCGGCATGGGCGCGCCGCGCAGCAGCCCGTGCATCGCGAACTCGACGAGGCGTTCGGCCGCCTCGCGCTGCGGTGGCTTCGACTCCGCGAGCCGCGCCTGGAGCCAGCCCATCGCCTGGTGGTAGAGCGTCTCCGCGTCGTGCTCGGGATCGGCGTACGGAAGCTCGCCCGACTCCTTGCCCGCGCGGATCGCGTCGCGCACGAGCGCGGTCAGCTCGGCCTCCGAGGCCGCGATCTCGTCGGGGTAGTCGGCGGCGAGCCGTGTGCGCGCAAGCGCGAAGGGTCGCGTGGCTGCCGAGCCCGACGGCGAGAGCGCCTGCTCGAGCATGCCGCGCATCCACTCGCGCACCTTCGCGCTGTGGCCCTCGACCTGCGCCATGCGGTGCGCGAGGTAGCTCGCGAGCATGCGGACGCCGGCGTCGAGCACGGCTACGAGCAGCGCGCGCTTGCTCGGGAAGTGGCGGTAGAAGGCCTGATTCGAGAGGCCGGACTGGCGCACGATGTCGGCCACGCGCGGCTCGAGATCGCCCGTGCGCTCGATCAGCACGAAGGCCGCCTCGATCAGTCGCTGGACCTCGTCTTCGTAGAGCGAGCGGCGCTCCGCGAGGGCGCGCTCGACGGCACGGTCGGCGGCGGAGCGGCGGGCGGAGTCGCGGGCGCCGCGGCGCGGATGCGTGTTCTCCGAAGTCGAAACTTCATTCTTCACATCAGGAATGATATTCTCGGACGGCCCATGAGCGCAAGCGCGAATCCGAGGGTCGAGCTGCGGGTCGGCGATCTCTTTCGCCGCAACGCGGACGACGTGCCGGACCGCCCCGCCGCGTCGCTCGGCGACGCCGTGCTCACCCACCGCGAGCTCGACGCTGCCGCGACCCGCATTGCCACCGCGCTGCGCGAGCGCGGCGCCCGGCGCGGCGAGCGCGTGCTCGTCTTCGCCGACACCTCGCTGGAGACGCTCGCCCTCTTCGCCGCGACCTCGAAGGAGGGGCTCGTCTTCGCGCCGCTCGATGCGCGCCTCGGCCTCGACGAGGCGCGCGTGCTCTCGGAGGTCGCGCGCCCGCACCGGGTCGTCGTCGCGGACCCGGCGCGCGGCGAGGTCGCGCGCGAGGTCGCGGCCGGCTGCGGCGCCGAGCTCGCCGCGCTCGGCCGTCTCGGCGACGACTCCGACCCCGCCGCGCTGCTCGCGCCGCGCGCCGTGACACCGGAAGCGGTCGACGCGGCGGTGCGCGAGACCGATCCGCACGTGATGTTCTTCACCAGCGGCAGCACGGGCCGACCGAAGGCGGTCGTGATCTCGCACCGCGCGAGCTGGCTAAGGAGCTTCCGGGGCGTCTTCCGCGACGTGCCCGAGATCTCCGTCTGCATGTTCCCGCTCTTCCACATGGCGGGCTTCACGCTCGCGCTTGCAGCCTGGCAGACGCGCGGCGAGCTCGCGCTGGTACCGCAGGCGAGCGCCGAGGCGCTGCTCGAGGCGACCTCGCGCCGGCGCGGAACGCGCCTCTACTGCATCCCCTCCGTGTGGCACCGCATCCTCGACGCCGACCCCTCGCGCTACGACACGCGCAGCCTCTGCGAGCTCGACACCGGCACGTCCGCCACGCCGATCGAGCTGATCCGCGCGCTGAAGGAGCGCTTCCCGGGGACGGCGACCCGCATCTACTACGGCTCGACGGAGGTCGGCTGCGCCGCGGCGCTCCCCGACGCCGACGCGCTGCGAAAGCCGGGCAGCGTCGGGCTGGCGGCGCCGGGGGTCGAGCTGCGACTGTCCGAGGCCGGTGAGATCTGCGTGCGCAGCCCCTTCCTGATGGACGGCTACTTCGAGGATCCGGAGGCGACGGCGTCCGCGCTCCGCGATGGCTGGTTCCACACCGGCGACCTCGGCGAACGCGACGCCGAGGGCTACCTCCAGGTGACCGGCCGCATCAAGGACGTGATCCGCACGGGCGGCGAGGGCGTGACACCAGGTGAGGTCGAGGCCGTGCTCGCGCGGCATCCGGACGTGGCAGAGGTCGCGGTGGTGGGCGTGCCCGACGTGCAATGGGGCGAGATCGTCTGCGCCGTGATCGTGCCGGCGCGAGGCGCGGCGCCGACCCTCGCCGACCTCCAGAAGCACTGCGAGGCCCGGCTCGCGCCCTTCAAGAAGCCGCGCCGCCTCGAGCTGGTCGACGCGCTGCCGCGCACCGCCGCCACGCGTCAGGTGCAGCGCGCGTTGCTCGTGCAGCGGCTCCTCTCGAAGCCGGCGGGTCGTTCGTGAGCGCGACCCCGTTGCGCGTGCTCTCGCATCTCCCGCTCCCGCTGCTCGAGCCGGTGCGCCGCGAGTTTCCCGACGTCGTGCTGATGCAGGTGCCGATGCAGGGCGATCCGCCGCCCGAGGCTCGCGGCGAGGTGCTGCTGACGCACGCGAAGGGCAGCCCGAATCTCGCGGCGGTGGTCGCGCGCGGCGTACGCTGGGTCCACACCTTCGGGACGGGCGTGAACGACTTCCCCTTCGCGGCGCTCGGATCGCGAATGCTGACTTGCGCGCGGGGCGCCTCCGCCCGGCCGATCGCCGAGTGGACGCTCGCGGTGATGCTCGCGGCGGAGAAGCGCCTGCCGGAAATGTGGATCCACGAGCCGCCCGCGCACTGGAGCATCGCGTCGCTCGGCGGGCTACGCGCGAAGACGCTCGGACTCGTCGGGCTCGGCGGCATCGGCGCCGAGGTCGCGCGCCTCGCGCAGGCCTTCGGCATGCGCGTCCGCGCGCTGCGGCGCACGCGGGCGCCGAGCCCCATGGAGGGTGTCGAGATCGTGCGCGAGCTCGAGTCGCTGCTGGCCGACGCGGACCACCTCGTGCTCGCCGCGCCCGTCACGCGCGCGACGCGCCACCTGATCGGCGCCGAAGCCCTCGCGAAGGTGAAGCCGGGGCTCCACCTCGTGAACATCGCGCGCGGCGAGCTGGTCGATCACGAGGCGCTGCGCGCCGCGCTCGACGATGGCCGCGTCGCGCGGGCGTCGCTCGACTGTGTCGACCCCGAGCCGCTGCCGGCCGGCCACTGGCTCTACGCGCACCCGCGCGTGCGCGTCTCCGCGCACATCTCGTGGAGCGCGCCGGGGGCGCTGGTCGAGCTGATCGTGCCCTTCGTCGAGAACCTGCGGCGCTATCGCGCAGGCGAGCCGCTCGCGGGCGTCGTCGACCTCGAGCAGGGCTACTGATCCGAACGGGAGGCGTCACGCATGAGCGCACCGCAACGCAAGCTCGGACCCATCGCCGACCGCGTCCTCTTCGAGAACGAGCGCGTGCGCATCTGGGAGCTGCGCATGGAGCCGGGCCATCAAGGCCCGGTCCACCGCCACGAGCTCGATCACATCCTCGTGCAGATCGAGGGCGACCGCATGGCCGTGCTGCCCGAGCCCGACACCCAGGGACCCTACCGTGATTACCTCGAGGCCGACGTCGTGCCCGGGCAGTACTTCTACGTGACACGCGGAGGCGTCGAGATCGCGCGCAACGTCGGCCGCCGCACGTACCACGAGATCATCATCGAGCTGAAGGACTGACAGCCAGCGGCGAAGCCGCGCGGAGATCAGAGCGAACGCCTACAGCGCGGTCGGCGTCGTCTTCGTGACCGGCGGTGGCGTCCAGCTCCCATCGAGGATCGAAGGCGGCGGCGTCTCCCGGGGCCAGTACATGCGCAGCATCAGGACGAAGGGACCCTTCGGCGCGGGCAGCCAGTTCGATTCCTTCGCCTTCCCGGGCGAGGCGTTCTGGATGTACACGTCGATCGAGCCGTCGGGATTCGCCTTGAGCTTGCTGCGGCTGCTGACGTTGTAGCGGTTCAGCGGGTTGTCCACGAAGAAGTACTGCGCGTCGTACATCGTCACAGACCAGAAGGCCTGCGCGGGCGGCAGCGCGCCCTTCTCGAAGCGCATCACGTAGCGCTCGGAGCCGTCGTACGGGTGTCCCTCGGAATCGACGTTCGAGGTCGGATAGATCGCGTCCTGCGGGAGATTGGCGCCGAGCCCGATCGCGGTGATGAGCGCGCGCTGCAGGTACTGGGTGCCGTACTGGCCGGTCTTCGTCGAGAACATCCAGCCATTCACGTCGCTCGCCTCGCCCGAAGCGATGCTCTCCTTGAACCAGCCCATGATCTTCTCCTGCGCGGCCTTCGGAACCACCGACGCCACGTCCGGGTCGAGCTTCGACGCGTCGAAGGGCTGGCCGGGCACGATCCCGATCTCCGCGAGCTGCGCGACCATGTCCGCGTCCTCGGGCGCGGGCGGGTTGGTCTCGAGCAGCTTCGCGAGCAAGGTGAAGTACGCGACCGCGTCGAGGCGATCGACCTGCTCGCGCACCCCCGTCTTCATGTCGACCTTCGGGTCGACGGTGCCAGCCGGCGGCTTCCAGGACTTGCCGTAGGCGGAGAGCGGCACCGCGGTCACCTTGTCCTGGAGCGCGTGCACCGCCGTGTAGTCGGCCGGCGTGCCCGTGCAGTAGATGCGCCCGAGGAGCCAGACGATGCTGGTCGCGGACTTGTACTCGGTCACGCCTGCGGGCAGCGCGCCGTGGAAGCCCGGACCCGTCACCGCGAACTTCTGCGCGGCGTCACCGGTTGTGCGCTTGCCCGGCGCCGCGAACACGTTGGTCCAGCCGTCGAGCAGCGGCAGCAGGTAGTAGCGATCCTTCATCGCCGGCACGCTGACGATCCAGGGCTCCTTGCCGACGTCCAGCCACGCGATGGTGTAGAGCGTGTCCGCGTTCGGCGCCGTGACGTCGCGGAACTTCGCCGTCGGGTACTCGCGGAGCCGCGCGAACTGACCCATCGGCGCGCGCGTCCCCACCGGCTTCGCGACGTTGGTCGAGATCCGCCGCGTCATCTCCATCGTGACCAGCGGATAGCCGTAGATGTAGGCGTCCGTCGCGATCTCCTCCTGCGAGGGCGGCTGCTTCGCTTCGGAACCGGAGCCGGTATCCGACGTCGCGCACGATGCGACGAAGAGCAGGATCGGGAGACACAGGACCGCGAGGGCGGCGAGGCGGGTCTTCACGGACACTCCTTCCCTGAGTGCGACACAGGCTCGCCCCCCAACGGGCCGAGCGCGCGCGCATTATCGGGAAGTCTCCCGGGCGGGGCCACGGGTCAGGGCAGCTTTTCGGGGTAGAGGTACTCGCAGTCCTCGCGCTGCGGATCGCCTCGGCGCTGGCGGCAATGGCAGATCAGCTTGCCCGCCTTTCGCAGCTCCGAGGCCCGGCGCAGCAGCGGCTCGGCCGCATCGGTCGCAGCGAGGCCTCCCTGCTCGCCATCTCCGATGTGCTTGCGAATGATCCGCTGAGCCTCCGCGTTCGCCCTTCGAGCGCGCGACGCGAGGTCCTCCTCCGCGTGCGCGAGCGCGTCGAGCGCACTCTCGTCCGGGCGCGCGGCGATCGCCTCGCGACAGAGCGGAGGGTCGTCGGGCGACGGCTCGCCCGCGCGCCCGCGCGGCGCCGCGGTGAGCGCGAGCGCGACCGCCACGACGGCGAGCGCGACACACGCGGATCGATTCACGCAGGCTCCACGTGGAGCGTCATCGCGTGTACGGCGACGACGCGCACCGCCGCGCCCGCCTCGACCGGCGCGTGACCGTCCGCGACCTCGGCGCGCCAGAGCTCCGCGCCGACGCGCACCCAGCCCTCCGGATCCAGGCGCTCGCGCGCCGTGCCGAGCGCGCCGACCAGCATCGCGCGGCCGTCGCGCGCCGACGGCTGGTAGCCGACGCGCAGCACGGGATAGAGCGCGAAGTCCTTGCCGACGAAGAGGGCGAGCAGGATCCACGCGGTGCGCGCATGCAGCTCCCCCATGTGTACGAGCAGCGCGAGCACGGCCGCCGCCACCACCCAGCCGGGGATCTCGAACAGCAGGTAGCGCGCGAAGGTCGAGCGCGCGGCCCTCATCGGCGGTAGCGCACCTCGAGGATCTCGAAGACCGCGACGCCCTTCGGCCGGCTCACCGTCACCTCGTCGCCGGAGCTCCTGCCGAGCAGCGCGCGCCCGACCGGCGAATCCATGCTGATGTGCCCCGACTCGACGTCGAACTCGTCCGGACCGACGATGCGGTAGAGCATCTCCTCTCCGCTCTGCTGCTCGGTGACGCGCACCCAGGCGCCGAAGACGACGCGCCCGTCGCCATGGCCGGGGCTGTCCACCACCACGAGCTGCTCGAGGCGCCGGTTCAGGAACTCGAGCCGGCTGTCGATCTCGCGCAGCCGGCGCTTGCCGTAGATGTACTCGGCGTTCTCGGAGCGGTCGCCGAGGGCGGCCGCCTCCGCGACCTCGCGCGTCACGCGCGGGCGTTCCACCGTCCACAGGCGGTCGTACTCCTCGCGCAGACGCATCGCGCCTTCCGGCGTGATGTAGCGGGAGCGAGGCGATTCGGGTGAGGGCCTGCGCGCCATCCACGCCTAGCCTGCCGTATGCTCGAACAGCCCGCCCGTCCGCTGAGGTTCCGAACCCTTTGACGCTCAAGCTCTACGACTACCTGGAGTCCGGCAACGGCTACAAGATCCGACTGCTGCTGCACCAGCTCGGGGTCGAGTACGAGCGCATCGAGCTCGACATCACGAAGGGCGAGACGCGCACGCCGGAGTTCCTGGCGCTGAACCGCAACGGGCGCATCCCGCTGCTCGTGCTCGAGGACGGCACCCCGCTCCCCGAGTCGGACGCGATCCTCTTCTACCTCGCGGAGGGCACGCCGCTGCTCCCCGCGGACCGCCTCGGCCGCGCGCAGGTGCTGCGCTGGATGTTCTTCGAGCAGTACAGCCACGAGCCCTACATCGCGGTCGTGCGCTTCTGGGTGCACACGGGCGTGGCGTCGCAACGACCCGAGGAGGTGAAGACGCGCCGCCAGCGCGGCTACGAGGCGCTCGGCGTGATGGAAGACCACCTGCGCGGCCGCGAGTTCTTCGTCGCGGAGACCTACACGATCGCCGACATCGCGCTCTACGCCTACACGCACGTGGCGCACGAGGGCGGCTTCGAGCTCGAGGAGTATCCGGCGGTGCGAGCGTGGCTCGAGCGCGTGCGCTCTCAGCCCCGGCACATTCCGATCACAGAAGCCTGACGAGAGCACCTACAGCGCGCGGCGGCCCGCCGCGATCTCGTCCGCGATCTCGCGCGTGAGCGGCACGTACGCGGACGCCGCGTCGTCGCGCACGAAGAGCGGATCGGAGATCGAGGCCGGGTCGAAGCCCTCGCGCTGGAGATCCACCTTGCGGATCTTGAAGGTGCCGGTGGTCTCCTGCTCGGCGAGCAGCCGCACGAAGAGCGGCGCGGCGTAGCGCGGGAGCGCCCGCGCGTGCAGGTAGAAGGCGGCGGCGTCGAAGCGCGCGCCCGGCTCGAGCACCAGCGCCGCCATGCCTGCGCGGCCGTCGGCGCCCGGCACCGCGACCCCGTAGACGTTCACCAGGAAGAGCCCGGGGAAGGCGCCGAGCTGCTCCGCCACCTCCTGGGTGGAGACGTTCTCGCCCTTCCACCGGAAGGTGTCGCCGATGCGGTCGACGAAGTAGAAGAAGTCGTCGCGGTCGCGGCGCAGCAGATCGCCGGAGCGGAACCAGACGTCGCCGCGCGCGAAGACGTCGCGCAGGAGCTTCCGCTCGGTCGCCTCCTTCGAGGTGTAGCCCTCGAAGCGGCCGGCCGGATCGTTCGCGCGCTTCGGCAGCCGCCCGACGAGCTCGCCGACCTCGTCCTCGCCGCACTCGATGCACAGGCCGTCCGGTCCGCGCACGGGCGTGTCGGCGTCGTGGTCGTAGCGGATGATGCGCGCGTTCGAGAAGACCTTCCACGGGAAGCGGCCGACCGAGCCCACCTTGTTCTCGAAGTTCATGATCGCCGCATTGCCCTCGGTCGCGCCGTAGAACTCGCGCACGACGGGAATCGCGAAGCGCTCCTGGAAGGCTGACCACACGTCGGCGCGTAGCCCGTTGCCGATCATCGCGCGCACCGGGTGTTCGCGGTCGTCGGGGCGCGGCGGCTGCTGGAGGAGATACCGGCAGAGCTCGCCGATGTACTGGAAGCAGGTCGCGCGGTGGCGGCGGACGTCGTCCCAGAAGCGCGTCGCGCTGAAGCGTCGACGCAGCGCCATCGCGGCGCCCGCCGAGAGCACCGACGAGACCAGCATCGCGCCGCCGGCCGAGTGGTAGAGCGGCAGCGCGCAGTAGTGCACGTCGCCCGGCCGCAGCGAGAGGGCGTAGGCGGCGATGTCGCCCATGCCGAGGAAGCGCATGTGCGAGAAGCGCGCGGCCTTCGGCAGCCCGGTCGTGCCGGAGGTGTAGATGTAGAAGAGGTCGTCGCCCGAGTGGAGGCCCTCGCGCAGCGACGCGTCGGGGTTCTCCTCCGATTGCTGCGCGAGTGCGGCGTCGAGACCCTGCGCGCCGCCCGGCCAGTCGCCCGGCGGCGCCTCGCGGTCGCGCGCGATCCAGAGCTCGAGGTCCGGCGGGAGGTCGGCCGCCGCGCCGGCGTAGCGCGGGAGACACTCCTCGCCGACGATCACGTGGCGCGCCTTCGACGTCGCGATCGCGTGGCCGAGCGCGCGGCCCGCGAGATGCGTGTTGATCAGCGCCGCCGTCACGCCGAGCTTCGCGAGCCCCGCCCACGTGCAGACGTACTCGGGACGGTTCTCCATGCACAGCACGACGACGTCGCCGCGGGCGAGGCCGCGGCCGCGTGCCCAGTGCGCGACCTGGTTGGCCGCGCGGTTCAGCTCGCCGTAACTCTGCTCGCGGTCGCCGTAGTGGAGGAAGGGCTGCACCGGGCGGCGCCTCGCCTGCGCCTCGACGAGGTCGGCGACGCTGGTGCGGTCGTCCGGCTTGTGCGCGGTCAGCTTCGGCAGCGCGGGCAGCAGGCGCGCGGTGAGTGCGAGCCGATCGAGCAGCGACATCGCCGCAGGCTACACGAGCCCCGCAAAGATCGCGTCGGCCGGGTGCGGCCGCGCGCGCAGCACGTCGCGGAGTCGGCGACCGAGCTCGGCCGCGCGCTCCGCGACGACATCGTTGTCGCGCACGGCGGTGATCGCCTGCGCGAGACTCGCGGCGGTGAGCCCGCGTCGCGGCAGCGCCCGGGGGCCGAGGCCTCGCTGCTCGATGCGGCGCCCCCAGTGGAACTGGTCGAGCACGTGCGGTACGACGATCTGCGGCGTTCCCGCGCGCGCGGCGGTCGTGGTGGTGCCCGCGCCGCCGTGGTGCACGACCGCGGCGACGCGCCGGAAGAGCGCCGCGTGGGAGACGGATCCGACGACCATCACGTTCTCGGGCAGCGGCGCGTCGCCGAGACCCGCCCAGCCGGCGGAGAGCACGGCGCGCACGCCCGCGGCGGCGACCGCCTCGAGCACGAGGCGCGTGCTCGCGGCCGGGTCGGGGTCGGTCATGCTGCCGAAGCCCACGTAGACGGGCGGCTCGCCCGACGTGAGGAAGTGTTGGAGCTTCGGAGGCAGCGGCTCTTCCTCGAAGGGATGCAGGCAGCCTACGACGTGGACCTCGTCCGTGAGATCCGGCGCCACGCGCGCCAGCATCTCCTCTGCCGCGAGCGCGGGAGTCTCGCCGCGCAGCAGCCCGTAGAGATCGCGCTCGGGCGCGAGTCCGAGCCGCGCGCGCTCCCGATTCACGACACCGCCGAGCGTCGAAAAGAGGCGGAGCGTGAACCACCAGGCGAGGCGGTTCTGCCAGGGCCGCAGCTCCGCGCGCGGCACGACGAAGGGCGTCTGGAGCGGCGAGCGCAGCACGGACGGGCAGTAGGCGACGTAGCGGTAGCGCGAGCCGGCGGCCTGTGCGACCGAGCTCGCCGAGAGCTGGACGCCGGCGGCCACGATCCAGTCGGCGCCGCGCGCGGCGGTCGCGAGCTCGCGGAACTGCGACGCGATGTTCGCGGCCAGGTAGTCGCGCGCGGCGGACATCGACACCAGCGGGTTTCCGTGCACGAACTCCGCGTGCTCGGTCAGGTACTGGCGCGCGCCGGCGCCGACCGCGTGGAAGGGCACGTGCGCGCGCGCCGCGTCCTCGGCGAAGTCGGGCGGCGCGCACAAGAGCACCTCGTGACCGCGCGTGCGCAGCGCCGTGCCGAGTGCCAGCATCGGGTGCACGTCGCCGCGCGTCCCGTCGACCGTCAGTGCGATGCGCACGCCGTTCTCCCGCGATCCCGACGAATCGGTTCGGCGCCGCGAGCGCTTGACGCGGCGCGCGCGCGAGTTGGAAAATCGAGCGGCAACTCGGAGGCAGCCGCGATGGATTACACGACGATTCGATACGAGCTTCGCGACGACGTCGCCCTGATCACCTTGCAGCGCCCGGAGCGGCTGAACGCCTGGACGCCGCGCATGAGCGAGGAGCAGGTCGACGCGATCGAGCGCGCCAACGCGGATCCGGCCGTCGGCGCGATCGTGATGACCGGCGCGGGGCGCGGCTTCTGCGCCGGCGCCGACATGCAGGACACCTTCCAGACGCGCCTCGACGGCGTCGATCCCGGGAACGACACCGCGCACGGACAGGGCGGGCTGCCCGCCGGCGTCGACTGGGTCGCGCTGCTGCGCGAGTCGAAGCCGATGGTGGCCGCGGTCAACGGCGCGGCCGTTGGCGTCGGCATGACGATGATCCTGCCCTTCGACGTGATCGTGGCCTCGACGCAGGCGAAGTTCGGGATGTTCTTCATCCGCATGGGCATCGTGCCGGAGCTCGCGAGCACGCACTTCCTGGTGCAGCGCATGGGCTTCGGCCGCGCGAGCGAGATGTGCCTCTCCGGCCGCCTGCTCCCCGCGCAGGAGGCCTTCGACGCGGGCCTCGCCGATCGGCTGGTCGCTCCCGAGGCGCTGCTCGACACGGCGACCACGGTGGCGCGCGGCATGGGCGCGAACCCGGGACCGCAGCTCCGCATGATCAAGGAGCTGCTGACGCGCAACGCCTGCGAGACCGACCTGCGCGAGGCGCAGCGCCGCGAGACCCGTTATCTCCGCGAGTGCTACAAGACACCCGAGCACCACGAGGCCGTGCGCGCGTTCCTCGAGAAGCGGCCGCCGAGGTTTCGCTAGAGCGAACTAACAGAGTCCCTTGTCGCGCAGCGCGGTCAGGATCTCGCGCGTCGCGGGCGACTTGTTCAGCGTGTAGAAGTGGATGCCCGGCACGCCCTGCGCGAGCAGCGCCTCGCATTGCGTCGTCGCGTGCTGGACGCCGAGCCGGTGCACGGCCGCCTCGTCCTCCGCGACGGCGTCGAGTTCGGCCAGGAATTCATCGGGGATGCGGTTGCGGTTCTGCGCGGCCATGCGCTTGATGCCCGGCACCGAGCCGACCGGCATGATGCCCGGCACGATCGGCACGCGGATGCCCGCGCGCCGCGCGCGCTCGACATAGCGGAAGTAGTCGCCGCAGTCGAAGAAGAGCTGCGTCACCAGGAACTCGCAGCCCGCGTCGACCTTGGCCGCCGCGTGACGCAGCTCGCCGTCCCAGTCGCGCGACTCGGGGTGGAGCTCCGGGTGCGCCGCGCCGCCGACGCAGAAGCCGACCTTGCGCGCGAGCCGCGCGAGCTCCGCCGCGTGCGGGAAGTCGCGCGGCGCGTCGGGCGCCATACCCGGCAGCAGGTCGCCGCGCAGCGCGAGCACGTTCTCGATGCGGCTCTCGCGCAGCTGACGCAGCACGGCGTCGATCTCGGCGCGCGAGTAGTCGACCGTCACGAGGTGCGCGACCGCCTCGATCCCGAGCTCGGCCTTGATGCGCGCGACGAGCCCGAAGGTGAGCGGCCGGCGCGGCTTGTCGAGCGGGCAGGTCACCGAGACGAAGTCCGGCTCGAGCGGCGCGAGCTCGCGGAGCGTGCGGAAGAGCGCGTCGACGCCCTTGTCCGTCTTCGGCGGGAAGAACTCGAACGAGAAGACGGGGCGGCCGCGATCGTAGAGCTGTGACACGCGCGTCATGACGAGGCGCGCAGTATACGGGAGCCGCCCGCGAGCCCCCGACGAGCGAGACGCCGCGCCGCTCGGTCTGATAGGGTGGGCGCCACGCGTCCGAGGAGGTCCCATGAGCCAGACCACGAACCGACAGTGGCGACTCGCGCGCCGCCCTGTCGGCATGGTGAGCGAGTCCGACTTCGAGTACCGCGAGGAGCCGTTGCCGCGCCCGTCCGACGGCGAGCTCCTCGTGCGCAACCTCTACATCTCGTTCGACCCCGCCATGCGCGGCTGGATGGAGGACCGCAAGAGCTACATCCCGCCCGTCGGCATCGGCGACGTGATGCGCGCGAGCGGCGTCGGGCAGGTGGTCGAGTCGAAGCTCGCGGGCTTCGCCCCGGGCGATTTCGTGCAGGGCCTCTTCGGCTGGCAGGAGTGGACGGTGGCGGGCAGCGGCCTGCGCGCGCCGCAGAAGCTCGCGCCCGGCACGCCGCTCACCTGGCATCTCGGGGTCCTCGGGCTCACCGGTCTGACCGCGTACTTCGGCCTGCTCGACCTCGGGAAGCCCAAGGCCGGCGAGACCGTGCTGGTGTCGGGTGCCGCGGGTGCGACCGGCTCCGTGGTCGCGCAGATCGCGAAGCACGTGGTCGGCTGCCGCGTGGTCGGCATCGCGGGCGGACGCGAGAAGTGCGCGTGGCTGACGCGCGATCTCGGCCTCGACGCCGCCATCGACTACAAGCAGGGCGACGTGCAGCGGCGCGTCGGCGAGCTGTGTCCGCAGGGCGTCCACGTCTACTTCGACAACGTCGGTGGCGAGATCCTCGACGCCGCGCTCTTCCACATCGCCGAGCGTGCGCGCATCGTGCTGTGCGGCGGGATCTCCGGCTACAACGAGAAGGAGCCGCCGCCGGGTCCGCGCAACCTGATGAACCTCGTGACGCGACGTGGCCGCATGGAGGGCTTCATCGTGATCGATTACGCGGCGCGCTTCGCCGAGGCCGCGAAGGAGCTCGCGGGCTGGGCGAAGGCCGGGAAGATCCAGCACCGGGAAGATCTCCAGCACGGCATCGAGAATGCGCCGCGCACCTTCCTGCGCCTCTTCCGCGGCGAGAACACGGGCAAGCAGCTCCTCCAGGTGGGAGAGCCTCCGATCCGCGTCTGAGCGCGCGCTTGCCGCGGCGAGCTGCGCATGCGTTGCGCATCCGCTCCGTGTGAGCCCACGGCGCACGCGACACCCGCGCTTCCATTCCGGTCACGCAAGGATGTAGTGTGGTCGTCGTCGATCGAGCGTGGGATGCAGATGCGGATGCGGAAGCGGATGATCGTGCTGCTGTGTGGAGCGCTGGCCTGGTCCGTTGCGGGGGCCGCCGATCCGCTCGACCTGCGTGACGCGCGGCCGCGCCAGGTCCGTGTCGCCTTCGAAGTTTCCCCGACGGAGCGACCCGACGCGCAGAACGTGGTCTACTCGGAGCCGGTCGCCGCCTGGCTCGAGCCCGGCGCGGCACCGGGTCAGGTGCGCGTGCGCGTGCCGGGTCGCGCGATGGAGCGGCTGCTCGCGAAGTTCGATCCCGTGCCCGGCAGCTTCGGCGACTACCTGTGGACCTTCGACGCCGCGAGCGGCGAGGTGCTGTCGGCGGGCTTCGAGGGCCGGCTGCGCCAGAACGTCGACTTCGGCCTCTTCCGCTCGGCGGTCGAGACGCGCATCGTGGTGCAGGTCGGCACGCGCGCCGCGATCGGCTTCCGCGCTCCCTACACGCAGCTCGGACAGGTCGTGGTCGGCGTGTGCGAGCCCGGCTCGCCGGGCTGCACGCGCGTCGCGCCCGCGCCGCTCGATCCCCACACGGGTCACGTGAACGCCGTCGGCACGATCCGCGCGAGCGCAATCGGCGGGCTCGGGGCACTGACCTTCTCGCCGCTCGGCGAGGCCGTGTTCTCCGAGCTCTCGGATCTGCCGGCCGTCAGCCTCGCGGCGGAGTAGCTGGACTGGCTGCTCGCGGCGCGCGCCGTGGAGGCAGCGGGAAGAAGGGGCTCGTGCGCGCGGCATAGTCCGCGTAGCCCGGGCGTCGCTTTCGCAGGCTGCGCTCGAGCAGCGGGACGCCGGAGACCCGCCGCAGCAGGAAGGTCATGAGCAGCGGGCCGGGCAAGGTCCAGACACCGGCCGGCGTTGCGAGCGCGATCGCAAAGAATCCCCACCACACGAGCGCGTCGCCGAAATAGTTCGGGTGACGCGTGTAGCGCCAGAGTCCCCGGTCTATCACGCGCCCGCGGCTCGTGGGGTCTGCCTTGAAGCGCGCGAGCTGCCAGTCTCCGATCGCCTCGAACGAGAAGCCGACTGCGAAGAGCAGCGCGCCCGCGATGTCGAGCGTGCCGAGCGGTCCGCCGGCGGAGACGTGCACGACCTGCACCGGCAGCGACACGATCCACGCGAGCAGGCCCTGCAGTCCGAAGACGGTGACGAGGCTGACGCGTCCGAAGCGCTCGCCGTGGCGGCGCCGCATCGCCTGGTAGCGGTAGTCCTCGCCCGCGCCGCGATTGCGGATGAAGAGATGGATCCCGAGGCGCAGGCCCCAGAGTGCCACCAAGGCGAGCGTGAGCACGCGGCGCGGCGGATCGCCGCCGTGGCCGACGGCGCACGCGACCGCCGCGATCACGAGGAAGCCCGGACCCCAGTAGATGTCGACGATGCTCGCATCGCGGCGGGCGAGCGAGATCAGCCACAGGATCGACATGGCGGTCGCCACGGTCGCTGCCGTGGCCAGGAAGACCGGCTGCATCGGCTCGTCACTCCGAAGGGGCGCCAGGGTATCACCGCGGCCTGTCGCGACGGCGCGCTTGTGGCGCGCGTATCCTACGGCCACAATGCCCGCGTGGGCTTCCTCGACGACGCGTTCGCGGGCCGTCCCGACGCGACCCCCTTCGAGCGGGTCTTCTCCCTGCGCCCGAATCTCTTCGAGGACTACCGCCGCTTCTACGCGCTCTTCTGGGAGAAGCAGCTCGTCGACCCGGTGGTGCTCGAGCTCTGCCGGCTGCGGATCGCGGCGCTCCACGGCTGCGAGTCGGAGCTGCGCGTCCGCTATCAGCCGGCGCTCGATGCGGGGCTCGGCGAGGCGAAGATCGCCGCGATCCCCGACGCCGCCGACTCGCCGCTCTTCTCCGAGGCGGAGCGCGCCTGCATCGCGCTCGCCGAGCTCTTCGCGATCGACCCGCACGCGATTACCGACGCGGACGCCGCGCGCGTGGTCGCGGTGCTCGGCGACGCCGGCACGGTTGCGCTCGTCGAGGCGCTCGCGCTCTTCGACGGCTTTGCGCGCTTCCGCCTGATGCTCGGCGTCGAGGCGTCACCAGACCGCGTCGAGGTGCCCGCGCCGGGCGGCCGCGCCCCGATCTACTAGCTAGGAGGTCCGCGTGCCCGAGCCCCGCATCCGCCCGCCGCGCACCGACAGCCGCGATCCCGTGCAGAGCTCCGCGCTCGCGCACCAGCCCGCGCTGCTCGCCGCCTTCACGCGCCTCTACGGGACGCTCTGGAGCCACGGCGTCCTCGATCTCCCGACCAAGGAGATGACGCGGCTTCGCAACGCGCGCATCACCGACTGCAGCTTCTGCCGCAGCGTGCGCTTCGCGGGCGCGCGCGAGGCCGGGCTCAGCGAAGCGCTCGTCGACGAGATCCGCGACGGCTACCGGCAGAGCGACGCGCTCTCGGAGCGACAAAAGCTCGCGCTGCGTTTCACCGATGCTTTCCTGAAAGACCCGGCTGGCGACCACGCGGCGATCCGCGCGGAGCTGCGCCGGCACTTCACGCCCGAGGAGATCGTCGAGCTCGCAGCGGGCGTCGCGCTCTTCATGGGCTTCTCGAAGATCGCGGTGGCACTCGGGCAGACGCCGCGCGAGATGCCGGTCACGATCATGCCGACACCGGATCACGTCTGATGCCGACTCTGCAGATCTCCGGATCCTGCGACGCGGCCTTCGAGGGCGTGCGCCGCGTGTTCGAGCAGAACTTCCGCGAGCAGAACGAGGTCGGCGCGGGCGTGTCGGTCGTCGTCGACGGCCGCTGCGTCGTCGAGCTGTGGGGCGGCCACGCCGATCAGGCGCGCACGCGGCCGTGGCAGCAGAGCACGCTGGTCAACGTCTACTCGACGACGAAGGGCATGGCGGCGCTCTGCGCGCAGCGCCTCGTCGACGCCGGCAAGCTCGACCTCGACGCGCCCGTCGCGCGCTACTGGCCCGAGTTCGCGGCCGCAGGCAAGGAGCGGCTGCCGGTGCGCTGGCTGCTCTCGCACCGCGCGGGTCTCGCCGCCGTGCGCGGCGACCTGCCGGGCGAAGCGCTCTACGACTGGGACGCGATGTGCCGCGCGCTCGCCGCCGAGACGCCCTGGTGGACGCCAGGCGAGCGCCACGGCTATCACGCGGTGACCTTCGGCTGGCTGGTCGGCGAGGTGGTGCGCCGCATCGATGGCCGTAGCCTCGGCACCTACTTCCGCGAGGAGGTCGCGAAGCCGCTCGGCGCGGACTTCCACATTGGACTGCCAGACCCCGAGCACGTGCGCGTCGCGGAGATGGGTGCGATCCCGCCGCCCGAGCCGGGCGGCGAGGGCATGAGCCTCGCCGCGCTGATCGCCGGCGATCTGACCAGCGTCGCCGCGCGCGCCTTCCTGAATCCGCCGTCGATGATGCGCGGTCCCAACGTGCCGGAGTGGCGGCGCGCCGAGATCCCCGGCGCCAACGGCCACGCCACCGCCCACGGCATCGCGCGCATCTACGGCGCGCTCGCGCGCGGCGGCGAGCAGGACGGCGTGTCGGTGCTCTCGCGCGCAGGCATCGAGCGCTGTCGCGAGGAGCAGTCGTTCGGACGCGACCACGTGCTCCAGATCTCGACCCGCGTCGGCCAGGGCTTCATGCTGAGCCAGGACGCGCCGCTCGCGTCCTTCGGCCCGAGCCCGGGCGCCTTCGGGCACCCCGGCGCCGGCGGCTCGGTCGGCTTCGCCGACCCCTCGCGCCGCGTGGGCTTCGGCTACGTGATGAATCGCATGGGGCCGCACGTGCTGCTCGATCCGCGCGCCGATGCGCTGATCGGCGCCGTCTACCGCGCCCTCGGGTAGGAGCCCTGCGAGCTCGCGCGAGACGCGGGCGTCCCGGATCTGACACTCGTTCAGGGAAACGCGCCGGTCGGCCGATGGACCGCATGGTGTCGACCCGACCGCCGCGGTCGGAGGGGGTCACATGCCGAAGGTGAAAGGCGCGTCGATCGTCGACTCGGTGAAATACCTGCGCCGGCACAAGGAAGAGGCCCGCAAGCACCTGCCGCCCGCGCTCCACCACTACCTGGCGGAGCGGGTGCTGGCCGCGAGCTGGTATCCCGAGGAGGACCTCGTTCCGCTCGTGCGCGCGATGGCGCGCATCCAGGGCATCCCCGATGCCGCCTTCTTCGAGAGAGCCGGTCGCCTCTCCGCCCAGGCGCACGCGCACGGCATCTACAAGCACCTCACGGCCGGCGACCGTGAGTCGCTCACGCGGCGCTCGCTCGTCCTCTGGAGCTCGCAGCACGACACCGGCGCGCTCGATATGAACGTCGAGTCCACCGGCAAGGTGCGCGTCGCGCTGCGCGGCTTCGCGATGCCGTCGCGCGAGTTCTGCATCCTGAACGCGGGCTACATCGCGACCACCTTCGAGCTCGTCGGCTGTGAAGGGGTGCGGGCCGAGAAGCAGAGCTGCGCTGTCGACGGCGCGCCGGCCTGCACATGGCTGGTCAGCTGGCTCAACAAAGTCCGCGTGTGACGGAGAGGTCGCTCCGAAGCCGAGGGTGAAGGGCGCAGCGATCGTCGAGTCGGTGCGGGTCCTGCGGCGGCCACAAGGAGAGCGCGAGGCAGCACCTGCCCGCGGCGCTCCACCACTATCTCGAGGAGCGCGCGCTCGCTGATCGCTCGGGCTGGGCTACCGGCAGCTTGACTCAGCCCGCTTCGCCCTCGCGCGCCTCGCGCTCGTCGCCGAGCCGCTCGATGTCGCGGCGCGCGCGCTCGAGGATCCGGCGCACGTCTTCGATGCGGTCGGGGTCGCGGTCGGAGCGCGCCATCGCGCGCAGCACGGCCCGCGCGAGCTGGCGCGCGGGACGCGCGAGCTCCCAGACGTCGGGGCCCGAGAGCCCGCTCCACTCGTCCCAGCGCTCGGCTCGCCGCCAGATGCGCCCGATCGCCTCCGCCTCGTCGCGCACCTCGCTCTCACCTTCGGGGCTGAGCCGATAGACGCGCTTTCCGTCCACCGCCTCCGAGCGCGCGAGGCCCTCGTCTTCGAGCTGTTGCAAGGTCGGGTAGACCGAGCCTGCGCTCGCGCGGTAGAGGCCGCCCGAGCGCGACTCGAGCTGTCGCATCAGCTCGTAGCCGTGCTGCGGTCGCTCCGACAGCAGCGAGAGCAGCGCGAGGCGCAGCTCGCCCGGACCGAAGAAGCGGCTCGGCGCGCCGCCGCCCCAGAGTCCGAATGCGTGGCCAAATCCGTGGCGCCGCGCGCGGTGCCAGCCATGGCGATGCCGCATGACCTTTCCGCCTCCTTCGAGGTCTCGAGGCGCGCAAATCGAGACGTTCGACAGCGCTATTGATATATCGAACGACATATCGAATCAAGTGAAATCGGCGGGTGGGGCCTGGCCCGTCGCGCCCCCTTCTCCGATCGCCCGGAGCGTGCTCAGCGCAGGCGGACGTCGAAGGGCTGGAGCAGCCGGAACTCGAAGAGGCTGCCGGCGCCGATGCGGTCGGACGCGGGGGCCGGCGCGGCGGGCCCGCCGCCGGCTCCGGCCACGCTCTGCTGGGTCCCCGTGACGATCGGCTGCGAGGTCTCGCCGATCTGGAGCGAGGTCAGCTCGAGCGTCATGGCGCCCGCCTCGACCCGCGTGATCTGGCCGACGACTTTCGAGCCGGAGGCCACGATCGTCGTGCCGGCCGCCTGGAGCTCCATCTCGAGCAGGCCCGCGAAGCGGTCGCCGACGGCGTTGGTGTGCGGGTCGAGCGTGTCGGCGAGTCGCACGCGCAGCCGCGTGCCCGCCGCGACGCGCGCCACGGACGGGGCGGGGGAGGTCTGCTGTGCCGTCGGGGCCGGATCGCCGGCCTGGCGGCCGAGGAAGCTCACCGAGACGACGTCGCCGACCGGCACGCCGCGCAAGGTCCCCTCGATCTCGAAGTGCAGCATCTCGGGCGTTCCGCCCCGGTAGATGCCCTGGAGCACGCGCCCGTCCCGCAAGGTCAGCGTGTCCGCGGCCGCGGCGAGGGGCAGCGCCAGAGCGAGGGCGAGGGCGAGCGATCTCGGCATGGCGGTCCTCCGGCGCGCCCGTCTCATCGGCGCGCGGGCCGCGCGACTCGAGCGCGCTCGGCCGGGGCGCGGCGATTCGCTACTCCATCCGGGCCGATGCCGGCCGACTCGGAGCCCGCCGCGACGGTCGCCTCGGAGCGCCGCGCCCGCGCGTTGCTCGCGCTCGGGGCGCTCGTCGGTCTCGCGGCCGCTGCGGCGTCCATCTTGCACGGAGGTCCGGCGCTCGAGCGGAAGCTGCCCGAGGGCGCGGTCGCGGCCGTCAACGGCAGCGCCGTGCGCCTCGAGGAGTACCAGCGCGCGGTCGCCGCGCTGGCCAGCGACCGGCGCACGCCGATCGACGACTCGGACAAGCGACATGTGCTCGATCGCCTGATCGAGGAGGAGCTGCTGGTGCAGCGCGGTCTCGAGCTCGGGCTCGCGCAGAGCGATCGGCGCGTGCGCGGCGATCTCGTCGCGGCGGTGATCCAGGCCGCGATCTCGGAGAGCGAGACCGAGGAGCCGGACGACGCCGCGCTTGCCGCCTTCTACGCGGAGAACCGCGACTACTTCGCGCGCAGCGATCGCGTCGCGGTGCGCCAGATCCTCGTGCGCGCCGAGCCGACGCGCGACGACGCGCAGGCCCGCGCGCGCGCCGAAGAGGCGGCGTTGCGGCTGCGCGGCGGCGAGCCCTTCGCCGAGGTCGATCGGGCGCTCGGCGATCCGCAGGTGGCGGTGCTGCCGGCCGACCCGCTGCCGCTCTCGAAGCTGCGCGAGTACCTCGGGCCGACCGCGACGCACGCCGCCGAGTCGCTCGCGCCGGGCGACGTCGCCGCGCCGGTGCGCTCGAACGCCGGCTACCACGTGCTCGTCGGGCTCGCGCGCGAGCCGGGCGACGTCCCGCCGCTCGACGAGATCCGCGATCCGCTGCGCGCCGAGATGCGCCGGCGAGCCGGCGACGCGGCACTGCGCGCGTATCTCGACGACCTGCGCCGCCGCGCCGACGTGCGGACGGTGGACACCCTGCCGTGACGCTACGCGTCGCACTCGCGGCGGTCTGCGCGGCGTTCGCGCTCGCGCCCGCGAGCGGGCTCGCCCACACGCGCAGCGCCTCCTACTCGAGCTGGAGCTTCGAGCCGGACGGCGCGCAGGTCGAGCTCCGCATCCCGCTGCTCGAGCTGACGCGCCTGCCAGTCGACCCGGCGCGCGACCTCGGCAGCGGCGGTCCGGTCGCGCTCTACTTCGCGGATCACCTGCTGCTCCTGCAGGGCGGCGCGCGCTGCCTGCCGGAGGCGCCCCCCGTCGCGCAGCAGGCGCCGCGCGGATGGGTCGAGTACCGCTGGAGGCTTCGGTGTCCCGCGTCCGGCGCGCGGGTCATCGAGAGCCGCGTGCTGCTCGAGGAGGCGCCTTCGCACCTCCACTTCGCGCGCGTCGCGGCGGACGCGGTGCAGGAGCGCGTGCTGACCGAGGCGGACCCGCGCTGGGTGCTCGACGCCGGCGACGGCGCGAAAGCCCGGCCGACGCTCGAGGGCACCGGGCTCCTCGGCTACGTGCGGCTCGGCGTGCTGCACATCCTCTCGGGCTACGACCACCTCGCCTTCGTGCTGGCGCTGCTGCTGCTGGCTTCGACACTGCGTGAGGTTGCCTACCTCGTCACCGCCTTCACGCTCGCGCACAGCATCACGCTCGCGCTCGCCGTGCTCGGCGTGTTGCGCCCGGACGCCGCGGCGGTGGAATCCCTGATCGGCTTCTCGATCGCGCTCGTCGCCGCGGAGAACGGCTGGCTCCTCTCGGGCCGCGGCGCCGCGGTGCCGGTCGTCGCGACGTCGGCCCTCTGCGCGCTCGCGGCGGTCGCGGCGGCGGGCCTCGGCGCGGTGCCCGCCGGGGCGCTGCTCGGGCTGGCACTCTTCTCGCTCTGCCACTTCGGCCTGCTGGCGCGCGCCGAGCGACCCGCGCGCCTGCGCGCGGCTGTCGCCTTCGCCTTCGGGCTCGTGCACGGCTTCGGCTTCGCGGGCGTGCTCGCCGAGATGGAGCTGCCGCCGCAGCGCGTCGCGCACGCGCTCTTCGGCTTCAACGCCGGGGTCGAGCTCGGGCAGCTCGGCGTCGTCGCGCTGATCTGGCCCGCGCTGCGCGCGCTCGAGCGGCGCAGCCCGCAGGGGCTCTATCGCACCGTCGCCGAGGTCGGGTCGGCCGCGATCTGCGCGCTCGGCCTCTACTGGTTCCTGGCGCGCGCGCTCGCGACGTCCTGAAAGTGTCACCCGGGGGCGCTGCGGCGAATTGCGCCGCCGCCCTCGTCCTGCTTGATCGCGTTCGCGCGCGGGTGAGGTGCGCGCCGCGTGTCGCGCGCCCCGGCCAGTCTCTGGCTGTTCGGCCCTGCTGCGGACCTGCCCTTCAGATGCGGGCTGCTCTACATCCTCCTCCTCGTCGCCTTCGCTCGGCTACGCCTCGCTGCGCGCGCCTTCGGCGCTTGCGGGGCCTCGCGGTCACGCTCCGGTCGCGATCCGCCGATGAGCCGGCGGGGACCATGGCGGTCAACGACTTCGGCCTGCTGCTGGTGCTCGATAGCGCGAAGTGCTCGCTCGGCGAGGCGGCGCTGGCCCTCGTGCGCCTCGGAATCGAGGCCCTCTACGCCAACGACGTGGACGAGGCGGCGCTGCTGGCCCGCCAGGAGGGTCCGCGGGTGCGGGGCGTGCTTGCGCCGTCCGCGCTCTCTCCGGTCGAGGCGGCCGAGATCCTCGAGATGCTCGTCCCTCGCACCAGCATCCGGCCCGCTTCGCTGGTCCTCGCCGGCCCGCGGCCGGAAGACGCCGCGATCGAGGCACTGCGCGCGGCGGGCCTGCGCTGGTGCGTGTGGGAGCCCTTCACTCCCGTGGAGCTTCGCTTCCTGGCGACGTTGGCGGTCTGGGAGGGCAGCGACTCGGAGCTGCGGATCGAGCCGCGCGTGCCGACCTCGCTGCGCGCGTCCGTCACCAGCGGGGGTCGCACGCGACCGGTGATCGTGCGCGATCTGACCACCAGCGGCGCCTTCCTCGAGATGGATTCGCCGCCGCCTTCCGGGCGCAACCTCGGACTCGAGATCGCGCTGCCCTCCGGCTCGATCCAGATCGTCGCCTACGTCCGCTGGATGCGCGCGACTGCGCAGGCCCAGCCGGTCGAGCGTCCCGCCGGCGCGGGCGTCGAGTTCGCACCGCCGCGACCCGCCGAGGCCGAGGCGCTGCGCGCCCAGATGATCGCGGGCATGTCGCGGTTCCAGCTGCGTTGACCGCGATCCGACATTCCCACTAGCACGCCACGCCCGTCGGCCACCGATCCTCAGGGCTTCGGCTTGCGACGGGGCAGATAGAGATCCGTGACGGTGCCCGTCGCGACCTCCGCCGCGAGGCCGATCGTCTCCGAGAGCGTCGGGTGCGCGTGCACGGTGAGCGCGACGTCCTCGACGTCCGCGCCGAGCTCGAGCGCGAGCGTCGCCTCGGCGACGAGCTCGCCGGCGCCGGCGCCGACCATGCCCGCGCCGAGCAGCCGGCGCGTGTCGGGCGCGTAGAGCAGCTTCGTGAGACCCTCGGCGCGGTCGATGCCGACCGCTCGCCCCGACACGCTCCACGGCAGCAGGGCCTTCTCGTACGCGATGCCTTCCGCCTTCGCGCGCTCCTCCGTGAGGCCGACCCACGCGACCTCCGGGTCGGTGTAGGCCACCGACGGCACCTGCGCGTCGAAGGCGGCGGGCAGCCCCGCGATCACCTCGGCCGCGACCTTTCCCTGGTGGCTCGCGCGGTGCGCGAGGAGCGGCGGGCCGCAGACGTCCCCGATCGCGAAGACGTGGGGGACGTTCGTCCGCTGCGAGGCGTCGACGGGGATGAATCCCTTCGCGTCCACGCGCACGCCTGCGCGCTCGGCACCGATCTGCGCGCCGTTCGGCACGCGACCAACGGCGACGAGCACGCGATCGAAGACGGCCGGCACAGGCGCCTTCTCGCCCGCGAAGTGCGCGCGCAGCCCCTCGGGCTCCGCCTCGATGCGCAGGGTGCGCATCCCGACGTGGATGCCCGCGTAGCGCGACTCGATGCGGCGTCGCAGCGGACGCACGAGATCGGGGTCGGCGCCGGCCATCAAGGTCGGCAGCAGCTCGACGACCGTCACCTCCGAGCCGAGCGCGTGGTACACCGCCGCGAGCTCGAGCCCGATGATGCCGCCGCCGATCACGAGCAGGCGGCGCGCGGCGCCGTCGACCTCGAGCGCGGAGGTCGAGTCGAGGATGCGCGGGTCGTCCGGCAGGCCCGGAAGGCGCACGGCGCGCGAGCCCGCGGCGATGATCGCGTGCTCGAACTCCAGGGTGCGCTCGCCGCCCTGCGTCGCGACCGCCAGGTGGTTCGCGTCGGCGAAGCGGCCGGTGCCGGTGACGGCCTCCACGCGGCGCTGCTTCGCCATCTGCGCGAGCCCGCCGGTGAACTTTCGCACCACCGTGTCCTTGAAGGCGCGGAGCTTCTGGAAGTCGAGCTTCGGCGGTCCGAACTCCACGCCGTGCGGCGCGAGGTCGCCGGCGGCCTCGATCACCTGCGCCACGTGGAGCAGCGCCTTCGACGGGATGCAGCCGACGTTCAGGCAGACGCCCCCGAGCGCGGCGTAGCGCTCGACGAGCACCACGCGCTTGCCGAGGTCTGCCGCCCGGAACGCGGCGGTGTAGCCGCCCGGTCCGGATCCGAGCACCAGCACGTCGGCGCGCGCGGAGGCGTCGGCCATGCTCAGAGGATCAGCCGGCGCAGGTCGGAGAGGAGCTGCGAGAGGCGCGTCACGAAGCGCGCACCGTCGGCGCCGTCGATCACGCGGTGGTCGTAGGAGAGCGAGAGCGGCAGCAGCAGGCGCGGGACGAACGCGCCGTCGCGCCAGACCGGCCGCCAGTCCATGCGGCCGACGCCGAGGATCGCGACCTCCGGGTGGTTCACGATCGGCGTGAAGAAGGTGCCGCCGATGCCGCCGAGGCTCGAGATGCTGAAGCTGCCGCCCTGGAGATCGCCGGGCCGGAGCTTGCGCTCGCGCGCGCGCGACGAGATGTCCATCAGCTCGGCCGCGATGTCGTAGAGGCCCTTCTGGTCGGCGTCGCGCACGACCGGGACGACGAGACCGTTCGGCGTGTCGACCGCGACGCCGATGTTCACGTAGCGCTTGAGGATCAGGTTCTCGCCGAGGTGGTCGAGCGAGGCGTTGAAGTGCGGAAGCTCCTTCAAGAGGTGCGCGCAGGCCTTCAGCACGAAGGGCAGGAACGTCAGCTTGATGCCGCGCGCCTCGGCCTCGGCCTTCATCTCGCGGCGGAAGGTGTCGAGCTCGGTGATGTCGGCCTCCTCGAACTGCGTGACGTGCGGGACCGACACCCAGCTGCGATGCAGGTTCGCGGCCGAGAGCTTGCGGATCCGGTTCAGCGGCTCGACCTCCGTCGGGCCGAACTGCGAGAAGTCGAACTTCAGCGGCGCCGCCACCGCCACGCCCGCGATCGGCACGCCCGCGGACGTGCCCTTCACGATCATGCTCTTGACGTAGCCCTGGACGTCTTCCTTCCGGATGCGCGTCTTCCGGCCGGTGCCGGCGACGAGGCGCAGGTCGACGCCGAGCTCGCGCGCGAGGCGGCGCACGGAGGGGCTCGCGTGGGCGCGCAGCTCCTCCGCCGGCACGAGCGCGGCGGGAAGCGGCACGACCTCGACGCCCTCGCGGTCCTCGACGACCGACGACGCGATCGGCGCGACGACGCCCTCGTGGTCCTCGATCCGCGAAGGGGCGATGGGCGCAGCCGCAGCGCGCGCCGGCGTGGGCTTCGGCGTCTGGCGAGCGGGAGCCGGCTCGGGCGGCGGCGCGGACTTCGGCGCGCGCGCCGCGGTGTCGGCCCGCGCGGACGCGGGTTTCGGCGCTTCGACCTCCGGGGCCTTCGCGGGCGCTGCGGGCGGCCCGGCCGCCGCGGCCGCCTCCAGCTCGATCCGCGCGATCAGGGCGCCCTGGCTCACCTGGTCGCCCACCGAGACCTTCATCTCGACGACGCGGCCGGCGAAGGGCGACGGAATCTCCATGCTGGCCTTGTCGCTCTCGAGCACGATCAGCGACTGCTCGGCCGCGACCACGTCGCCGACTTTGACGAGCACCTCGGCGACGTCGACGTTCTCGAAGTCGCCGATGTCCGGCAGCAGGACGTCGCGCATTTCGGGCACGGTCAGGCCTTCGCGGGGTCGATGCGCTCGGGATCGATGTCGTACTTCTCGATCGCCTGTCGCACGACCGCCGGGGGCAGCGCGCCGTCGTCGGCGAGCGCCTTCAGCGCGGCCACCACGACCGCGTGTCGGTCCACCTCGAAGTGGTGTCGCAGCCCCGTGCGCAGATCGGAGCGCCCGTAGCCATCGGTGCCGAGCGCGACGTAGCGGCCCGGCACGAAGGGGCGGATCTGGTCCACGAAGGTCTTCATGTAGTCGCTCGCCGCGACGACCGGTCCGCGCCGCGCGCCGAGCTGCGCCGCGACGTAGCTCTGGCGCGGCGTCTCTTCGGGGTGGAGCCGGTTCCAGCGCTCGGCCTCGAGTCCCTCGCGGCGGAGCTCGGTGAAGCTGGTCGCGCTCCACACGTCGCCCGCGACGCCCCAATCCGAGTGCAGCATCTCCGCGGCCGCGATCACCTCGCGCAGGATCGTGCCCGAGCCGAGCAGCTGCACGCGCTCTCGCGCGTCGGCGGGACCCTGCGAGAGCGGGTAGAGGCCCTTCAGGATGCCGGGGATCGCGTCCTCCGGGAGCGGCGGGTGGTGGTAGTTCTCGTTCATCACGGTGATGTAGTAGAAGACGTCCTCCTGCTGCGCGCCCATGCGCCGCAGGCCGTCGTGGACGATCACCGCGAGCTCGTAGGCGTAGGTCGGGTCGTAGGCGATGCAGTTCGGCACGGTCGACGCCACCAGGTGGCTGTGTCCGTCCTGGTGCTGGAGGCCTTCCCCGGAGAGCGTCGTGCGGCCCGAGGTGCCGCCGAGCAGGAAGCCGCGCGTGCGCGAGTCGCCCGCGGCCCAGATCAGGTCGCCGACGCGCTGGAAGCCGAACATCGAGTAGAAGATGAAGAAGGGGATCATCTGGATGCCGTGGTTCGCGTACGACGTGCCCGCGGCGACGAAGGACGAGAGGCCGCCCGCCTCGTTGATCCCCTCCTGCAGGATCTGCCCCTTGCGGTCCTCGCGGTAGTACATCACCTGGTCGTGGTCGACCGGCTCGTAGAGCTGACCCTCGGCGGCGTAGATGCCGAGCTGGCGGAAGAGACCCTCCATGCCGAACGTGCGCGCCTCGTCCGGCACGATCGGCACGACGCGCGGGCCCAGGTTCTTGTCGCGACACAGGGCGGTGAGAATCCGCACGAACGCCATGGTGGTGGAGATGTCGCGCTTGCCGGAGCCCTCGGTCAGCGTCTTGAAGGCCTCGAGCGGCGGGATCTCGAGCGGCGTCGCGACCGGCGTGCGCCCCGGCAGGTAGCCGCCGAGCGCCTTGCGACGCTCGTGCATGTAGCGGATCTCGGGGCTGTCGGGGGACGGCGTGTAGAAGGGTGCGTCCGCGAGCTGCTCGTCCGGGATCGGGATGCGGTAGCGGTCGCGGAAGACGCGCAGCGCCTCCTCGCCGATCTTCTTCTGCTGGTGGGTGATGTTCTGGCCTTCGCCGGCCTCGCCCATGCCGTAGCCCTTGACCGTCTTGGCGAGGATCACGGTCGGCTGACCCTCGTGGCGCGTCGCTGCGGCGTAGGCGGCGTAGATCTTCTGCGGATCATGGCCGCCGCGATTGAGCTGCCAGATGTCGTCGTCGGTCATGTTGGCGACCATCTCGAGCAGCTCGGGGTACTTCCCGAAGAAGTGCTCCCGCGTGTAGGCCCCGCCGCGCACCTTGTAGTTCTGGTAGTCGCCGTCGACCGCCTCCTCCATGCGCCGCAGCAGCAGGCCCTTCTTGTCCCGGGCCAGCAGCGGGTCCCAGCGGTCGCCCCAGATCACCTTGATCACGTTCCAGCCCGCGCCGCGGAACGTCCCCTCGAGCTCCTGGATGATCTTGCCGTTGCCGCGCACGGGGCCGTCGAGGCGCTGGAGATTGCAGTTCACGACGAAGATCAGGTTGTCGAGCTTCTCGCGCGCGGCGAGTCCGATCGCGCCGAGCGACTCCGGCTCGTCCATCTCGCCGTCGCCGACGAATGCCCACACGTGGCGGTCGGTCGCGTCGATCAGGCCGCGGTTGTGCAGGTAGTGCATGAAGCGCGCCTGGTAGATCGCGAGGATCGGGCCGAGGCCCATCGACACCGTCGGGAACTGCCAGAACTGGGGCATCAGCCAGGGGTGCGGATACGAGGAGAGCCCACCGCCGCCGACCTCGCGCCTGAAGCGGCGCAGGCGCTCCTCGTCGAGGCGCCCCTCGAGGAAGGCGCGCGAGTAGATGCCCGGTGAGGAGTGACCCTGGATGTAGACGAGGTCGCCGCCGAAGTCCTCCGTCGGCGCGTGGAAGAAGTGATTGAAACCGACGTCGTAGAGTGTCGCGGCGCTGGCGAAGCTCGCGATGTGGCCGCCGAGCTCGGAGCTCTTCTGGTTGGCCTGCACGACCATCGCGAGCGCGTTCCAGCGGATGATCGAGCGGATGCGGTGCTCGAGGCCGGGCTCGCCGGGCGCCTTCTCCTCGTCGGTCGGGTGGATCGTGTTGAGATAGGCGGTGGTCGCGCGGTGCGGCAGGTGCACGCCCTTGCGCCGCGCCTTGTCGATCAGCGCCTCGATCAGGAAGTGCGCGCGCTCGGGGCCTTCCTGCTCGAGCACGGATTCGAGCGCCTCGAGCCACTCGTTCGTCTCGTCGGGGTCGACGTCGATCTCGTCGCTCATGTCGGACTCGCGGCCTCCGCCGGCGACGCTTCGGCGCGGGCGCGCGCGCTGCGCAGGCGTTGGAAATCCCTATCGGCGTGGTAGGAGGAGCGCGTGAGCGGAGAGGAGGCTACGAGCAGGAAGCCCCGCGCGCGCGCCTCCGCCGCCAGCTCCGCGAACTCGTCCGGGATCACGTAGCGCACGACCTCCGCGTGGCGCGGTGTCGGGCGCAGATACTGCCCGATCGTCAGGAAGTCGACGTCGGCCTCGCGCAGCGCGTCCATCACGCGGAGCACCTCGCCCGGCTCCTCCCCGAGCCCGACCATCAGCCCCGACTTCGTGAAGCTCTGCGGCGCGATCTCCTTCACGCGCGCGAGCAGCGCGACCGAGTGCTCGAAGCTCGCGCCCGGCCGGATGCGGCGGTACAGGCGCGGCACGGTCTCGACGTTGTGGTTGTAGACGTCGGGCCCGGCGGCGACGACCGCTTCGATCGCGCCCGGCTTGTGGCGGAAGTCCGGCGTCAGCACCTCGATCGTGGTGTGCGGCGCGGCCGGGCGGATCGCCTCGATGCAGGCCGCGAAGTGCGAGGCGCCGCCGTCGGCGAGATCGTCGCGGTCGACCGAGGTGACGACCACGTGGCGCAGGCCCATCGCGGCGACCGCGTCGGCGAGGCGCACCGGC
>Ga0335084_10000430_pt1 | contig 35390 bp, 29 predicted proteins | sample Lox_Sample_44_FD_206721 | JGI IMG/M metagenome (GOLD analysis project Ga0335084, IMG submission 206721) | Soil microbial communities from Loxahatchee National Wildlife Refuge, Florida, United States - Lox_Sample_4.4 | ecosystem: Environmental > Terrestrial > Soil > Wetlands | place: USA...
CCGCTTCATCGAAGTCACTGCACTCGATCAAGTGGTAGCCGCCGAGCTGCTCCTTGGTCTCCGCGTACGGCCCGTCGGTGACCACCAGCTTGCCGTCCCTGACCCGCAGGGTGGCCGCGGCCGAGGTCGGCTGCAGCTTTGCGCCGGCCAGACGGCGACCGTTCTTGTCGAGGCTTTCCATCAACGCCCCGTACTCGCGCATGATCGCGGCGCGGCGCGATTCCGGGATCGCTTCCCACTGCTTCTCGTCGAAGCAGCACAGCAGCAGGTATCTCACGGTGCGTGGTCCTCTCCGCTAGCGTTATAGGTGCCGCGTCTCGGCGGGCGGCGACTTGAGGTCGTCGTGCAGCATGTCGAAGTAGGTGACCGGCGCATCGATCAGCTCCTGCGGGTCGACCCCGTCCAGGCAGTTGACCCGCACCGCGTAGAACCGGTTGCCCTTGCCGTCGTTGCCGTGGGCAAACGAGCGCACGCCGCACCGCTCGCAGAACACGTGGTGGATGGACTTCCGCGCGAACTGGTCGTCGCGGAGACTCTGCTCCCCGGAGAGCAGGCGGAACGCGTCCGCCGGGACGAACGCCATCCACGCCCGGGTCTTGAGGCAGATCGAGCAGTTGCACGTGGAGGTGCCGGCGGCGAGATCGATGTCGGCGGCGAAGCGCACCGCGCCGCAATGGCAGCCGCCCTGGTGGGTCTTTTTCATGTTTTCAGCGCCCGCCGGCGCTCGCTCTCGCGGATCATCCCGGTCAGGTCCGCGGCCGGGCGGATCTCGAAGGGGCCACCGCGCACGCCGGGGTGCTGCGACATGAGCCGGATCGCATGCTCGAGGTCGTCGGCTTCGAGTATCAGGATGCCCCCGATCTGCTCCTTCGTTTCGGTAAAGGGCCCGTCGGTGACCAGGACTTTGCCGCTGCGGAAGCGGAGCGTCACGGCCGTGTTGGCGGGTTGGAGCGCCTCCCCGCCTGCAAAATGGCCGTTCTTCCGCAGCACGTCGTCGTAAGCGAAGCACCCGTCAACGAACGTGTTGCGCTCGCTTTCGGACATGCCCTCGAATTTGCCCGCTTCCATGTAACCAAGGCACACGAATTTCATCGCATCTCCGTGCGCCGGTTAAACCGGCAAAGTGTTGTGAATGCAAGAGTCATACGTTGAAGGGCTAGCCACCCACATCGGCCCCGAGTCATGCGTCACCGCCCGCAAGGGCGGGGGCGAAGCGTTGACAGGGGTACGTGCAGGCCGGGTATTGAGCCGTGAAATCCATGCCCCGCTGCGCAAGCAGCGGGCCCTCCGGGGTGCCGACGCTGTGGAGATAAGCGGAAGGCCACGCCCGAGGCGTCGCACTGGCAAGACGCCGAGGGACCCCGCGCGGTCACAGACCCCGAGCATGTGCGGAAACACTTTGCATGGGAACCGGGAGGTCCTGCGTCCGTCTGCGCCAACACGGGCAGACCGCATCGGGAAGTCCAAGGACGAACGCCGATGATGAACGGACGCGGGAAGTCGGACCGCTCCGTAGTACCGCAGAAGCCGCCGAACAAGGCCAGTGCATCGGCCGCGGAGGCGGTGGAGGGAAGGGGGCTGGCCAAGGGGAACTCGCCCGAGTGCAACGCGTTCCGAACGCAGAGTCGGGGCGAGGCGCCCAGCGCGCTCGAGCGGGTACGCGAAGCAGCAAGGAAGGACAGGCAACAGCGGTTCACTGCGCTCCTGCACCATGTCTACGACGTCTCGCGGCTGTACGGGGCCTATCTCGCGCTCAAACGCGAAGCGGCCCCAGGCGTGGACGGGGAGACCTGGCAGCACTACGGGGAGGACCTGGAGGCCAACCTCCGGGATCTCGCCGCACGGCTCAAGCGTGGGGCGTATCGGGCGAAACCGGTCCGTAGAACCTACATCGCGAAGACGGACGGGCGGCAACGCCCGCTGGGGGTCCCGACGCTGGAGGACAAGATCGTCCAGCGGGCCGTCGTCGAGGTGTTGAACGCCATCTACGAAACCGACTTCCTCGGCTTCTCGTACGGGTTCCGGCCAGCCAAGAGCGCCCATCTGGCGCTCGACGCGCTCACGGTCGGGGTCATGACGAAGAAGGTGAACTGGGTGCTCGACGCAGATATCCGTAGCTTCTTCGATACGCTCGATCACGGATGGCTGGTGAAGTTCGTCGCGCACCGTGTGGCCGACCAGCGCATCGTGCGGCTGCTCCAGAAATGGCTCGCCGCCGGGGTGCTGGAGGAGGGCAAGCGAACGCAGAGCGAGGTGGGTACGGTTCAGGGCGGGAGCATCAGCCCGCTGCTCGCGAACCTCTACCTGCACTATGTGTTCGACCTGTGGGTCCACCGGTGGAGAAGGACGCAGGCGCGCGGCGATGTGGTCGTGGTGCGCTACGCCGATGACTTCGTCGTGGGATTCCAGCATCGTCACGACGCCGAGCGGTTCCTCGGGGAGCTTCGCGAGCGCTTCGCCAAGTTCGCCCTGGCACTGCACCCGGAGAAGACGCGGCTCGTCGAGTTCGGGCGCTTCGCGGCGCCCAACCGGCGCACGCGGGGCGCGGGCAAGCCGCAGACCTTCAACTTCCTCGGCTTCACGCATTGCTGCGCGAAGACGCGTAAGGGCGGGTTCACGGTGCTGCGCCAGACGATGCGCCAGCGGTTGCAGGCGAAACTCGCTGAAGTCAAAGTCGAACTTCGGCGCCGCATGCACTTGCCTATCCCGGAGCAGGGTGTCTATCTGCGCGCGGTCGTCGGCGGGCACGTCCGCTATTACGGTGTGCCCAGTAACGGCCCGAGCATCGGCATCTTCCGCCGACAGGTCGGCTGGCTGTGGTGGCGTAGCCTCAAGCGCCGCGGCCAATCGCATCACCTGCCGTGGCGCCGGATGGAGCAGTACCTCCACCGGTGGCTTCCGCCCGCCCACATCTGCCACCCCCAGCCTCTCGTGCGCTTGGGCGTCATCACCCAAGGCAAGAGCCGGATGCGGTAATGCCGCACGTCCGGATCCGTGGAGGGGGTGATCAGCGATGGTCATTCCTACTCCGACTCTTCATGACCTTGCGTTCGTTCGGGCACTCCCTCATTCCTGGAATGCTTCCTCCCTGCTTTTGCGCACCGCGGGCAGCACCGCGACCACCAGGATCGCTGCCGCGATCAGCAGGAGGACCGCCGCGACCGGGCGCTCCACGAAGGTCATGAAGCTGCCCTCGGAGAGGGCGAGCGCCTGTCGCAACTTCTCTTCCATCAGCCGGCCGAGCACGAAGCCGAGGAGCATCGGCGCCGGCTCGAGCCCGAACTTGATCAGGAGATAGCCGGCCAGCCCGAAGAACGCGGTGAAGTACACGTCCGCCGGGTTATTGTTGATCGAGTAGATGCCGATGCAGCAGAACAGCAGGATGATCGTGAACATCAGGCGATACGGCACCTTGAGCAGGCGGACCCAGAGCCCGATCAGCGGCAGGTTGATGATCAGCAGCATCAGGTTGCCGATCCACATCGAAGCGATCATTCCCCAGAAGAGACTCGGGGCCTTGGTCATGACCTGGGGCCCGGGGATGATTCCGTGGATGGTCATCGCGCCGACCATGAGCGCCATCACCGCATTGGGTGGGATGCCGAGCGTGAGGAGCGGAATGAACGCAGTCTGCGCGCCGGCGTTGTTGGCGGCCTCGGGCCCCGCCACGCCCTCGATCGCCCCTTTCCCGAACCGCGAGGGATCGCGGGCGAGCTTCTTCTCCAGCGTGTAGGAGGCGAACGGCGCGAGGACGGCACCGTTGCCGGGCAGGATGCCGAGCACCGATCCGAGGCCGGTCGCCCGCACGATCGGCCCGAAGGACCTGCGCAAATCCGCGGCCGAGGGGAGCAGACGGCCGATGGCGCTCCTGACGACGTCGCGGGTTTCCGGCGTCTCGAGGTTGCGCAGGATCTCGGCGATGCCGAACACGCCCATCGCGAGAACGGCGAAATCGATCCCGTCCGAGAGGTCGGCAATCCCGAGAGTCAGGCGCTCCTCGCCCGTCTCGAGGTCGGTGCCGACCGTCGCGAGCAGCAATCCGAGCACGACCGCGATGATCGCCTTCAGCACCGAGCCGCGCGCCAGCACGATCGCGAGGCCGAGGCCGAGCACCATCAGGCCGAAGTACTCGGCGGGGCCGAACAGGAGGGCGAGCCGGGTGAGCGGCGCGCCGATCGCGGCGATCACCAGCGTGGAGACCGTCCCGGCGAAGAACGACCCGATCGCCGCGATGCCGAGCGCGATGCCCGCCTGACCCTTCCTCGCCATCGCGTGCCCGTCGAGCGCAGTCACCACCGAGGTTGCTTCGCCGGGGACGTTGATGAGGATGGCGGTCGTCGACCCGCCGTACTGCGCGCCATAGTAGATCCCCGCGAGCATGATCAGCGCACCGGTCGGCTCGACCTTGAAGGTGAGCGGCAGCAGCATGGCGATGGTCGCAATCGGTCCGACGCCCGGGAGCACGCCGATCAGCGTGCCGACGAGACAGCCGATGAAGCAGAGGGCGAGGTTCGTCGGCGTCAGCGCGGTCGCGAAGCCGAGCCCGAGATTCCCGATCAGGTCGAGCAAGGCAGGCGCTCCGTAGACGCTCGCTGGCCGCTCAGTAGCCGATCAGCCACGGCGCGAGCGGGATGGGCAGTCCGAGGGCGAACTTGAACAGGCCGATGCAGAACGCGCTCACCAGGGCGCCGACCACGATCGTCTCTTTCCAGCGGACCTCGTCGCTCGCAATCGCGCCGATCATGATGGCAAGCGGCCCGGCCACGATCAGTCCGAGCGGACGTACCGCGAGGCCGAACGCCACCACCGCCCCGATCACGAACACGGGTCCGCGGATCGACCATCGTCCGAGGGGCGATCCGGGCTTCAGGACGCCCTCCGCGGCGAGCATCGCACCGAGCAGTCCGAGCGCCACCGCGAGGGACTTCGGCAGCATTCCCGGGCCCATCCCGCCCAGCTTGCCGATCGGCAGGTCGGCGGCCTGCCAGAAGGCGAACGCGGCCACGCCGATCACTGTCAATCCGCCGACGAAGTCCTGGCGCGCGAGCAGCGCTCTCCGCGATCCCCGCCAACCGAGATTCTCGCCGCTCACTCCCGCCTCCTCACTCGCGTTGCGATCAGCCTATCGTTGTCGCCCGCACCCCGGTTGATCCCCGTCAAGCCGGCATCGGATGGTCATGATCAGTCGCTCCGGATTGCCGCCGCCGCTCACGCCGGACGCGCCCGGGCGCAGCTGTCGACGAGGTACACGATCGAGCGGTAGTGGACGCCCGAGTGGTGGGCGAGCCCGATCTCGCACGTGCGGCTCGTGGAATAGCCGTCCGTGCAACCCGCCGGCAACGCCGACCTCAAGTCGCGCAGGGCGTGCGCGTTCAGCTCCGGGACGGTGAATCCCTTGTCGCCGGCCCATCCGCAGCACCCGACTTCGGCCGGCATCGCGACGCGATCGGCACACGCCTCGGCGACGCGCCGGAGCTTGCCCTCCAGGCCCTGCTTGCGCGCGCTGCACACGACGTGTGCCGCGACCGTGCCGGGCCGCCTCGCGAGCTCCAGGCGCGCGAGCACGTGGTCGTGCAGCACCTCGATCGGGTCGAGGACGCTCAGCCGGCCGTCGAGAAAGCGCTTCATCCGGTATGCGCACGGGCTCGTGTCGAACGCGATCGGCCGGCGGCCCGCGCTCGCCTCGCCCAGTGCCTGCGCGAGCTCGGTCGACTTGAGGTCGGCCGCCGCCATCAGGCCCTTGCTCTCGAACGGCTGACCGCAGCACAGCTCGGCGAGTCGGGCCGGGTAGAGGACGTCGTAGCCCGCTTTGCGCAGCAGGCGGTCGGTGACGGTGGGCAGGTTCTCCGTCGTCGGGTCCCCCCGGGCCGGCCCCATGGTCCGTGCGGCGCAGCTCGGGAAGTACACGATGCTCGTCGCCGGGTCGGCGCCGGACCCCGGTCGTCGCGTCGGGTCGAACGACGTCCCCCGCGGCATGTCGGGTGTCCAGAGCGGAACGCGGCCGCCGGACAGCGTGCGTGCACTGCCTGCGAGCGCGGACATCGCCTTCGTGCCGAGCGTCGCGTGCAACGCGTCGGCGACAGTGAGCCCCGCGCGAACACCGGCCGTGGCCGCGCCGTAGTGTTCCGCGACTGCATGTCCCACGCGGCGCGCGACTCCACCTGCGCGCCGCGCGCGCAGTGCCTTGGTCAGCTTGCCCACCTCGATGTCGACGGGGCAGGCGGTGGCGCACAGCCCGCACGCGGCGCAGGTCGCAATGCCATGGTAGTCGTAGAGCGCACTCGCTTCGCGTGCGGCCGCATGCTCGCCGGTGGCCTCGAGCCGCGCTATTTCGCGCCAGCCGACGATGCGCTGCCGGGGGGAGAGCGTCAGCCCGTGCGACGGGCACTTGGGCTCGCAGAAGCCGCACTCGATGCACTTGTCGACGAGCGGATCAGCCGCGTGCAGCGGCTTCAGGTTCTGCAGATGCGCCTGGCGGTCGGCGTTGATGATCACGCCGGGGTTGAGCAGCCCGTCGGGATCGAAGAGCCGCTTGATCTCCGTCATGAGCGCGTAGCCCGCCGCGCCCCACTCGAGCTCGACGAACGGCGCCATGTTGCGTCCGGTTCCGTGCTCCGCCTTCAGCGCACCGTCGTATTTGGCGACGACGAGCTCTCCGAGCGCGGCCATGAAGCGCGCGTAGCGGTCCACCTCGGCCGGCGTGCCGAAGTCCTGCGTGAAGACGAAGTGCAGGTTGCCCTCGAGCGCGTGACCGAAAATGATGCCTTCGCTGTAGCCATGCTCCCGCAGCAACGCCTGCAGGTCGAGCGTCGCCGGCGCGAGCCGCTCCACCGGGAACGCGACGTCCTCGATGATCACGGTCGTGCCGGTTCGCCGCACCGCGCCGACCGACGGGAACATGCCCTTGCGGACGTCCCAGAGGCGCGCACACTCGTCGGGGTCGGCAGAGAACGCGAGCGGCGCGGCGGTGCGGATTCCCGCCAGGATCGCCTCGATCGCGGTGACGCGGGTGGCGAGCGCGGCGCCGTCGGCAGCCCGCGTTTCGATGAGGAGCGCCGCGCCGTCGGCAGCCAGGCCGCGGATTCCCGCCGGCATACCGGGCTTGCGCTCGACCGAGGCGAGCGCTGGCCGGTCCATCAGCTCGACCGCGTCGACCGGCGCGCTCTTGAGCGCGCTCACCGCCTCGCACGCCGTTCCCAGGTCGTGGAACAGGACGAGCGCGCTCGCCTTGTCGGCGTGGTCGGGAACCGTCCGATAGGTGATCGACGAGATGAAGGCGAGCGTTCCCTCGGAGCCGATCATGAGATGGGCGAGGATGTCCACCGGATCGGCGAAGTCGACCAGCGCATTGATGCCGTACCCGGTCGTGTTCTTCATGCGGTACTTGTGCCGGATGCGCGCGGCGAGCCCCGCGTCGGCGCGCACGCGGCGGGAGAGCGCCTCCAGGCCGGCGAGAAGCGCGGCGTGGCTCGCGCGGAACGCCGCGACGCTCGCGGGCTCGGCGGTGTCGAGCACCGCACCATCGACCAGCACCACCCGGATCGCGGCGAGCGTGTGATAGCTGTTCTGCGCCGTACCGCAACACATGCCGCTCGAGTTGTTCGCGGCGATCCCGCCGATCTTCGCGGCATCGATCGACGCCGGATCGGGCCCGATCTTGCGCCGGTACGCGGCTAGGTAGCGGTTCGCGTCGGCGCCGACGATCCCGGGCTGCAGCCGGATCGTCTCCGCGCCCGGGTAGTGCGACCAGCCCTGCCAGCCGTCCCCGAGCAGCGCGAGGACCGAGTCGCTGATCGCCTGGCCGGACAGGCTGGTGCCGGCGGCGCGGAACGTGACCGGCGTCCCGTGCGCGCGGCACGCGGCGAGGAGGCCAACGACATCCGACTCGCTCTCGACGATCGCGACGATCCTGGGCACGAGGCGGTAGAAGCTCGCATCCGTGCCGTACGCGAGGGTGCGCAGCGGATCGGTGACGAGCCGCTCGCGCGGCATGAAGCGCGCGAGGTCGTCGCACAGCCTCTCGTAGGGCGCATCGAGCACTGTCCCGCCGGCTCGGCCGCGTGTCAGTTGAACTCGCAGTTCACCACGACGTACTTCCTTCCGTCGCCCGTCCCGACGCGCAGGATCCTCCCGACCGAACCGCCGCCACTTGATCGGTGTCAAGTCCGATGCCGGCTGGCGCTATAGTGATGTGAAGGCTTGCCAAGGAGGAGCGCAATGGACTGCAGGCTCGCAGCAACGATCATCGGCGCCGGTCTGTCGCTCGTCATGGGAAGTGTCCAGGCGCAGGATGCGAAGATGGCGGAAGCCAAGGCGAAGGAGGCCGGCTGCCTCGGCTGTCACGCCGTTGGCACCAAGAAGGTCGGGCCGGCCTTCCGGGAGGTGGCGAAGAAGTATCCGAAACAGGGTGACAAGATCGTCGCGGCACTGAAGGCCGACAAAGACCACGCGGACGCGATCAGGGACGTCAAGAGCGACGACCTCAAGCTGATCGCCGACTGGATCGCCTCGCTCTAGGTTCGACGCGGGGGGAGGTGACGGCTGTGCGGACGCGGCGCCGCAGCTGTAGCCAAGCTAGGGGCGTCGGCCCCACACCGTCCACAGGATCGGCGATGGAACGAGAATGTCGTCCGCTTTGAGGCGCTCGAGATCGGCGGCGAACTCCGCCTCGCTCATACGGCCGGTCCCAAGGATTGCGCCGCGAAGTTGCTCGAGGTTCGCGCGCAGCATTCGCAGTCCAGGCGAGTTCGGCTGATGGATGAATGCGCGACCCTCCGCCCCGCACTCCACCAGGCCCGCGGCCCGCATCAGCCCGGGGAGTCGCCGGCCGTAGCGTAGATCCACACCGCATTCGGCCAGTACCTCGCGCATCAGCGCGTACGCTGCGATCGGTTGCTCGCCCCGGCAGGCAGCCGGGTCGGGACGCAGCGTTCCCCCTTCGAAGTCTTCGATGACGACCCAGCCGCCTGGCCTGACCGCGCGCACGATGCGGGCAAACGCTTCCGCGCGCGCCGGAACGTGCTCGAGGACAAGGCGCGCGTGCGCGAGGTCGAACGCCTCCTCCTCGAGCGAGTCGCGCGCGATATCGTGGGTGCGGACCTCGACGTTCGGCCGCTGCAGATGCCCGAGGAGACGGGGGTCAATATCGGTGACCACAACCCGTCCGCTCGATCCCACGCGCTCGCTCATCCATCGCGCGACCGAGCCGCCGCCAGCGCCGATCTCGAGGCATCGCCAACCCTCGCCAAGGCCACGGGCCGCGAGATGCCCGAATGTGTTGGAGTCGTACAGGTATGCGAGCTCTTGCATCCGCGCCGGCGATTGCGGCGCCGCATTGTCGAGCACGTACCCCTTCACGACCGCGGCACTACCGGCTGACACGATGAATCCCCTTCGCCCAGGCGATCTGATCGCTGGACCCCGCGTGTGTTGATCGGCCTCGATCGAGCGACTGCGGCGGGGACTGCGCGGTCGACAGGCTGCAACTGCATCGAAATTACTGTGCCTTGATCCCCGCTTCGCGGATGATCTTGGAATACCTCGCTTCATCGGGTGGATCGAGGACACGGACATGGTCGCGAAGCGCGCCGGGCAGACGCGGTACGTGACCTGCGCCTCGCCGGCCTACTCGAAGGCCCACGGCGTTCCGCAAGATCCGGACGAGCTGCACCAGCATGACTGCCTCGCGCTTCGCTCCGCGTGGGGCGCGGTACTCGATCTGTGGAAGTACCAGCGCGGCCAAGAGGTGCGAAGTATCCCGCTCGAGCCGCGCATGCTGAGCGACGACATGGACTGGATGATCGAAGCCGCGGTCCGCGGGGCGGGTGTCGTGAGGTTGATCGACCTCAAGCTCCGGCCATTTCTCGAGCAAGGCTTGCTCGAGCCCGTGCTCGATGGCTGGGAGGCACTCGAGGCACCGCCGATCTATGTGATGTATGGCCGTGGATCGCGGCCCTCGGCACGGGTGCGCGCGTTTGTGGACTTCGTGAACGAGGTTTGCGCGGATCTGGAGGCCTGGCGCCGGGGGGCTGGATATTCGAGATTTGCCCCGGTGCCCATGCCGCCCTGGTTTCGCAGCAACTGGGTGGGCTCTCTCACCCGCCGCGCGCGGCCGCGGACGGAAGCCGCCGATCCATCGCCAAGAGGAGCCAGATGACGCGGGCGACTTGAACTTACGCACTAGGTCGGCTCCAGCGCGAGGCCGCGGCTCGGCGCGGCGGGCACGACCGCAGCCGAGCTGCAGTGTTACCCTGAGTTCCGCAGGCTCGTGGTGTACCACTTCGCGGCTACCGTCCGCGACGAGGCCGCCCCGACAGCGGAAAACCGAAGCGAGAGGAGTCAGACGGCGATGGCCGGTCCGAGCGCGATCGAGATCAGCCGGGTGGACCATATCGGCATCCGGGTGACGGACCTGGACCGAGCGATGCGCTTCTATAGCGTTCTCGGGTTCGAGGTGCGATGGAAGGACCCCAACGACGCCGTGGCGGTGATCAAGAATCGCCACGACGTTGAACTCAACCTCGTCTTCAACGCAAATGCGGATGCGGGCAAGAAGAACATCCTGATGGATGTCGGGGAGAAGTATCCGGGGTATACGCACCTCGCCCTGCGCGTCCAGTCGATACGGGACACGATCACGGCGCTTCGGGAACACGAAATTCGCATCACCCAGGGGCCGGTGTCGTTCGGTCGCGATGGTCACGTCTCCGTGTTCGTCCGCGATCCGGACCTCAACGTCGTCGAGCTGCGGGGGCGCGAGGAGGATCTTTCCTCGCTCGGCGGGGTGACCGTCTACAGAGCGGAGAATTAGCGGCGAGGGAGAAACACCTAACCCGCGCGCGAACGGTCCTCCAGCAGCTTGACCAGCGCATGCAGGACGCGATTGACGGGCGTCGCGATTCCCAGCGCCTCGCCCTTGCGCACGATGTAGCCGTTGAGGTGGTCGATCTCGCCGCGCTTGCCCCGGGCGAGGTCCTGGGCGGTGGAGGACAGCTGGCCGGGCATCGTGCGCGCGATGCGTTGCACGGCTTCCCAGATGTCGTCGGGTACGGTCACGCCGGCGGCCCGCGCGACGAGCACGCATTCGTCCACCACGTCGCGCATCACCGCCTCGATTCCTTGGCCCTGCACGAGACGGCCATAGGGAAGCTGGGAAACGGCGGAGAGGGCGTTGTACGCGCAATTGAGGATCAGCTTCGCCCATAGCGCGCCCGCGACGTTGTCGGAGACCTGCACCGGCACTTCGGCGCCGCCGAACAGGGCGACGAGGCCGCGCGCGGCGGCCTCGGGCCCAATCACCAGCTCGCCCCGCCCGTGGTGCTTGACGCGGCCGGGACCTGCCATTTCCGTGGCGACGTAGACGACGGCCGGGCAGACCTGCTGCGGTAACACCGCCTGCAGCCGTTCGACGTTGTCGACGCCGTTCTGCAGACTGAGCACCAGCGCCCCGGGTTCGAGGTGCGGCCCGATATCCGCCGCCGCACGCTCCGTATCGCCCGACTTCACGCAGAAGAGCACGAGCTCGGCGCCCCCTGCGGCGCTCGCGTCGATGCTCGCCTCCATCGACACGTGCTGCCGGAACGACTGCGTGTCCATGAACAGACCGTCTCGACGCACGGCCTCGACGTGCAGCGGTCGTCCGATCAAGGTGACGGCGTGGCCGGCGCGTGCCAGCATGCCGCCGTAGTAGCAGCCGACGGCGCCTGCGCCCATTACTGCGATCCGCATCGCACCAGCTCCGGAGATGATGTGTCCGCCGAGCCCGCTTCCGGTGATTGACCTCAGGCTACCGCACGGCCGCTGGCCGTTGGCTGACCGATCCGGAACCGGGGCCGGCCGTCGCCAAGTATCGCAAACGTCATTCAGGCCGAGGCGCAGAATTCGTCGGCCAAAGCACGCAGGGTCTTGGCCACAGTGAGCGTAATCCGCGGGAGTGGTTGCGACAGTCCTGACCTAACGTGTTGATAGGCAACAGTTCTGGACCTGCATTCGATGATCGACCTCCGGATCCAGCGCTCCGCCCTGCTCGCGCTCGCGGCGGCGGCACTCTTCGGCGCGAGCACCCCGCTCGCGAAGCTGCTGCTCGGCGCGATGCCTCCGCTCGTGCTCGCGGGCCTGCTGTATCTCGGCAGCGGGCTCGGCCTCGGCGCAGCGATTGCGGCGCGCCGCGCATTCGGGCGCGCGGGTGGTTCCTCCCGGGCCGAGGCGCCGATCGCCCGCGCCGACTTGCCCTGGCTCGCAGGTGCGATCGTCGCCGGTGGCGTCCTGGCGCCGGCGGTGCTGCTCTGGGGACTTGCCGGGACCACGGCCTCCAGCGCCTCGCTGCTCCTCAATTTCGAAGGGGTGATCACGACGCTGATCGCCGCGGTCCTGTTCAGCGAGGCGGTCGGGCGCCGCGTGTGGCTCGCCGCGCTGGTCATGCTCGTCGCCGGCGCCCTGCTCGTCCACGATCCTGGCGAGCCGCTGAGGTTCTCGGCGCACGCGCTGGGGATCGTCGCCGCGTGTCTGCTTTGGGCGCTCGACAACAATCTCACGCGCAAGATCGCCGGAGCAGACCCGGTGCAGATCGCGGCCATCAAGGGCATCACGGCGGGCGCAACGAACCTCGCGGTCGGCCTGGGCGCAGGGGGTGCGCTCCCCGGCGTCCCGACGCTCGCTGCCGCGGCGGCAATCGGCTTCGCGAGCTATGGGGTGAGCCTCGTGCTCTTCATCTACGCGCTGCGGCATCTCGGCGCCGCGCGCACCGCGGCGCACTTCAGCACCGCGCCTTTCATCGGCGCCGCGCTCGCGATGCCGCTGCTCGGCGAGCCGGTGACCTCGACGCTGGTTGCCGCCGCGGCGCTGATGGCGCTCGCAACCTGGCTCGTGCTCACCGAGACGCACGAGCACGAGCACGCCCATGAGCACATGACCCACACGCACCGGCATCTGCACGACGAGCATCACCAGCACGCGCATCGCGGCGACGAAGGACCGGAGCCGCATGCCCACGAGCACGTTCACGGGTCGCTGACGCACCGCCACCCGCACCTGCCCGACCTGCACCATCGGCACGGGCACTGAGGGCGGGTGTACCATGCGTCAAGACCCGTGGAGGAAGCGCGCATGAGGCTCGCGGCGCCGCGCGGCGGGAACAGGACCGGGTCGTGTTGACGATACAGGACAACGGCCACGGCATCGCCGAGCAGGACCTGCCGCGGATCTTCGATCCGTTCGTCACCAGCACGCCGGTGGGGAAGGGGACCGGGCTGGGACTGTCGATGACCGAGGCGATCATTCGCGACCACGACGGCAGCATCGGTGCGGCCGACGCCCCGGAGGGCGGCGCGCTCTTCACCGTCGTGTTGCCCTCGGCGAAGGACGCCGCGGGGGCCGGATGAGCGGCGCCGCGATCAGGCGTTCACGCCGGGCGGTGACGCGGTTGCTGCTCCTCGTCCTGCCGTTTCATGCGTTGATCGCCGTGTACCTGGATCTCCGGGGCCCTGCGCATTTCCATCATCACCACGAGCTCGATGACCATGATCACGACCACCCGCATCGCCACGATCACGGCGCTGTGGAGCGCCACTACCACCCCGCCTTCGACCAGAGCGTCGTAACGGTGGAGGACGGCGCGGTCCTCGACCCGCGCGCGCTGGAGGAGGGCGCCTTGTCCGGCTGGTCGGCGACGATGTGCGTGGCGCTGGTGTCAGCGGGCGCCGCACTGCAGCTCCCCCGGCTGACGGGGGGAATCGTCCCGGGACGACAACCCCTCCTGCAGACCCGCTTCCCCGAGCGTCTCGAGCGCCCGCCCCGCCCGCAACACCTCTAGCGTTTCGAGCGGTCCGTCGCCCGTTGCAGTCCTCGGCGACCGTGCCGCCGCGATCGACCGGGCCCGGTCGGAACGACGCTCGTCCCGATTCCGTGACGCCCCGCTGCGCCTTCCGCGTGGCGGCGTGTCGCGCGCGATCGGACGGCTCGCTTCGGCTGCGCCCGCCGTTGCCGTTGACGTCGACGAGACGAAAGGGGAGCGATCATGCAGCGCGTTGCCCGGCTCGCGGGACCCGCCGCAGCCCTTGCCGTTGCGGCGTTTGCCGCCCGCGCGGACGATCCGCCGCAGCTGCCTCCGGTGGAAGTCATCGGACGCTACGAGAACGAGGTCGGCGTCTGGGACTCCGCCAGCCAGGGCGCAGTGACCCGCGATGGCATCGAGAAGCGCCCGCTGCTGCGACCCGGCGAGGTGCTGGAAGCCGTCCCGGGCATGGTGGTCACGCAGCATTCCGGTGACGGCAAGGCGAACCAGTACTTCCTGCGCGGCTACAACCTCGACCACGGCACCGATTTCGCGACCTGGGTCGCCGGCATGCCGGTGAACATGCCGACGCACGCGCACGGCCAGGGCTACACCGACCTTAATTTCCTCATCCCCGAGCTCGTCTCGCGCGTGCTCTACAACAAGGGACCCTATTTCGCGCAGGACGGCGACTTCGCCTCGGTCGGCTCGGCCCGGATCCAGTACGTGGATCGGCTGCCGGCGAACATCGCGACGCTGACCGGCGGCTCATGGGAGTACGCGCGGGCGCTCCTGGCCGGCTCACCGGAGGTCGGCCGCGGCAGTCTCGTCTATGCCTTCGAGTACCAGCACTCGAACGGGCCGTGGGAGAACCCGGCGAACTTCAACAAGTACAACGGCGTCCTCCGCTACGCCCAGGGCACGCCCGCAAACGGCTTCAATGTCACCGCGATGGCGTACTCGGCGAGCTGGAACTCGACCGACCAGATCCCGCAGCGCGCGGTCGACCAGGGGCTGATCGGGTACTACGGGGCCATCGACCCGACCGACGGCGGCAACTCGAGCCGCTACAGCCTCTCGGGCGAATGGCGGCAGTCGGACGGCAACGTGAGCCGGGCGGCGAGCCTCTACGCGATCAGATCGCGGCTCAACCTGTACTCGAACTTCACCTTTTTCCTCGACAACCCGGTGAACGGCGACCAGTTCCAGCAGGCCGAGAATCGCACGGTGTTCGGGGGCGATTTCAGCCAGACTTGGTTCGCGCACTGGGGCGAGCGGCACATGTGGAACACGGTCGGCCTGCAGCTGCGTCGCGACCGCCTGTCACCGGTCGCGCTCTACAGCACCGAGGCGCGCGAGCGGCTCGCCACGGTCCGCGAGGACAACGCGACCGTCGGCAACGCTGCGCTGTACGCCTCGAACACGATCGAATGGACGAGCTGGCTCCGCACGATCCTGGGACTGCGCGCTGACTTCTTTCGGTTCGACGTCTCGAGCAACGTTCCCGAAAACTCGGGCAAGAACAGCGACTCGATCGTCTCGCCGAAGGCGTCGGTCATCCTCGGCCCGTGGCGCGACACCGAGTACTTCCTGAACTGGGGCCAGGGCTTCCACAGCAACGATGCCCGGGGCACGACCATCACCGTCGATCCCAAGACGGGCGAGCCGGTGCAGCCGGTCGATGCGCTGGTGCGCACCGTCGGCTACGAGGTGGGGTTGCGAAGCCACCCGCTGCCCGGCCTGACGACTTCGCTCGCGCTCTGGCGGCTGAAGCAGGACTCGGAGCTGCTCTTCGTCGGCGACGCCGGCACCACCGAACCGAGCCGGCCGTCGCAGCGCACCGGTGTGGAATGGGTGCTCCAGTACGTCCCGCGGCCCTGGCTCGCGTTCGACCTCACTGCCGCAGCCACGCGCGCGCGGTTCACCGACGAGAACCCGGCGGGCAACCGCATCCCGGGCGCACCCGACGCGGTCGTCTCGGCCGGCGCGACCGTCGACAACGTGGACGGCTGGTTCGGCAGCCTGCGCTACCGCTACTTCGGGCAGCGGGCGTTGGTCGAGGACAACACCGTGCGCTCGCAGTCGACGACACAGTGGAACGGTCGCATCGGCTACATGTTCGCGCCGAAGATCCGCGCCTGGCTCGACGTCTTCAACGTTTTCAACTCGAAGAGCCACGACATCGACTACTATTACGTCTCGCGCCTGCCGGGCGAGCCGCCGGAGGGCGTGGCCGATCGCCACTTCCACCCGGTCGAGAGCCGCGCGTTCCGGCTGAGCGTGAGCGTGGCGTACTAGCCGGGGAGGGCCCGCTATCGCGCGCCGGCGGAGCTGGCCGCATTTCTTGATCGACCGTGTCCCTCGACGAAAGATCGATTTCTACTGCAAACTTCGCCTCCTTCCTTCTCCCTTTGGGGGTGAGCCATGGCGCGACGGTATTCGAGCATCCTGGAGACGATCGGCAACACGCCGGTGGTTCGCATCAACCGGCTCGCTCCGCCGGGGGTGAACCTCTACGTCAAGGTCGAGGCCTTCAACCCGCTCGGTTCCGTCAAGGATCGCCTTGCTATCGGCGTGATCGAAGCGGCGGAGAAATCCGGCCAGCTGAAGCCCGGCCAGACCGTCCTCGAGGCGACCAGCGGAAACACCGGCATCGGTCTTGCCATGGTCTGCGCCGCCAAGGGGTATCCGCTGGTGCTGATCATGGCCGAGCCCTTCAGCGTCGAGCGGCGCAGGCTGATGCGCTTCCTCGGGGCCAAGGTGGTGATCACCCCGGCAGCCGAGCGGGCCGTCGGCATGATCACGAAGATGGAGGAGCTCGCCGCCGCGCACGGCTGGTTCATGACTCGCCAGTTCGAGAACGAGGCCAATCCCGATTACCATTCGCGGACCACTGCGCGCGAGATCATCAACGACTTCGCCGGTGAACGGCTCGATTACTGGGTGACCGGCTACGGCACCGGCGGGACGTTGAAGGGAGTCGCGCAGGTCCTCAGGAAGGAGCGGCCCGAGACCAAGATCATCGTCTGCGAGCCGGAGGAGGCGCCGCTGCTCGGCAGCGGAATCGAACAGGCGCGCAAGCCCGACGGCACGCCAGCGGCGCCGCACCCGAGCTTCAAGCCGCATCCGATGCAGGGCTGGACGCCGGACTTCATTCCGAAGCTGACCGGCGACGCGGTCGACATGAAGGTCATCGACCGCCTCCTGCAGATCCCGGGCCCCGAGGCGATCCGCTGCAGCAAGGAGCTCGCGGCCAAGGAAGGCATCTTCGTCGGCATCACCTCCGGCGGGACCTTCGCCGCGGCGCTCAGAGTCGCCGCCGGGGCGGAGAAGGGCGCGACCATCCTCTGCATGCTGCCGGACACGGGCGAGCGCTATCTCAGCACGCCGCTCTTCGCCGACGTCCCGGCGGACATGACCGAGGAGGAACTCGCGATCTCGCGCTCGACGCCGAGCGCCCAGTTAAAGACCTGAGCCGGGGCGGCCCGTGACCGTCGTCTCGCACCGCGCCGCGACAGCGGACCGCGCGTTCGATGCCGTAAAGCAGTTCTATTTCAACTCGCGTTACGGCGAGCGGCGGGCCGATCCCGACATCGCGGACTTCACCTTCGGCAATCCGCACGAGATGCCTCTCGATGGACTCGTCGCCGCGATCCGCGAGGGGGCGCTGCCGCGGAACAAGGACTGGTTCGCCTACAAGACGAGCGAGGAGGCGCCGCAGGCTTTTCTCGCCGGAGCGGTCGGCGGGGAGCTCGGCCTTGCGTTCGAGCCACCGGACATCGCGCTCACCGCCGGTGCCTTCGGGGCGATCTCGGTTGCCTTCCGGCTGGTGCTCGATGCCGGCGACGAGGCAATCTACTCCGAGCCGGCTTGGTTCTGCTACGAGCCGATGCTGCTTGCCGCCGACGCCGTGCCGCGGAAAGTGCCGCTGAAGAAGCCGCGCTTCGATCTCGACCTCGACGCGATCGAGGCGGCGATCGGACCGCGGACGCGGCTGGTGATCGTCAACACGCCACACAATCCGACCGGCCGGATCTACGGGCGCGAGGTCCTGGCCGCGCTCGCCAACCGGCTCGAACGGGCCTCGAACCGGATCGGCCGCCGCATCTTCCTGCTGTCGGACGAGCCCTATCGGCGCCTTCGCTTCGACGGGCGCGGCTTCGTCAGCCCCGCGGCGCTCTACCCGTGGACGCTCGTCTCGTACAGCTACGGCAAGGTGCTGCTCGCTCCGGGGCAGCGCCTCGGCTATCTCGCGATCTCGCCGCTGATGCCCGCGGCCGACCGGCAGGCGCTGCGCGACGCGATGTTTGCGACCCAGATGGCGCTCGGCTGGTGCTTTCCCAACGCCGTCATGCAGTACGCCGTTCCGCAACTCGACCGGATGTCGATCGACGTTCAAGCCCTTGCCCGCCGTCGCGACGCGCTGAGCGAGGTGCTGACGAAGGCGGGCCACGTCGTGCTGCCGCCGGAGGGGACGTTCTACCTCTGGGTCAAATGGGCGGGGGGAGACGGCGAGCGGCAGTGGAATGCGCTTGCCGATCGCGGCGTGTTCGTCATGCCGGGCAGCATCATGAACGCCAAGGACCACTTTCGGATCAGCCTGACCGCCTCCGACGAGATGGTCGCGCGCGCGCTGCCGGCCTTCGCGCAGGTGTCCTGAGGGAGCAGGCGCGGTCATTCTCCTGTCATGAAACGATACGATCCTCGGGGTCGAGACGGCCCCGCTTGACATAGACTCGAACCTGATCGACATCGATAACGCGCACTATCGGAGTGGACTGGGGGCGGCGCGCATGTCGGCGGGTGGAGAGGAGCGCGAACGCACGGAAGGCTGGGACCAGGGCGCGATCGAGAAGCTGATCGACGAGCTCTGGGACCTGCGCGCCGGCATGGTCGCGTACGAGGCGGCCGTCGTCCCGCGACTCGGCCCGATCGCGCCGCATTTCGCCGCGAGCGGGCGCAACCTCGCCCACTACCTCGCCCTGCGCCGGACCGACATTCGCCCGCTGCAGGAGCGGCTCGCGTGGATCGGCGTCTCCTCCCTGGGACGCGCAGAGACGCACGTGCTCGCCAACCTCGACAAGGCGCTCGGGATCCTGCATCGACTCGCCGACCGGCCGTGGACGCCGCACATCGGGGACGAGCCGGTCGGCTTCAACCGGGGCCGCGCGCTGCTGGACGGTCACGCCGAGGACCTGCTCGGGCCGACGCCGGCGGGGCGCGCCGTTCGCATCATGGTCACGCTGCCCGCCGAGGCGGCGACCGACTTCGGGCTCGTGCGCCGGCTGGTCGCCGCGGGGATGGATATCGCGCGCGTCAACTGCGCGCACGACGATGCGTCGGCGTGGAAGGCAATGGCGGAGCACGTGCACCGGGCGGCGGGTTCGGCCGGGCGGCCGGTGCGGGTGCTGATGGACCTCGCCGGGCCGAAGCTGCGCACCGGCCCGATCGCGTCGGGCCCGCCGGTGCTCAAGCTCAGGCCGGTACGCGACGAATACGGGCGGGTGATCGCGCCCGCGCGGCTCACGGTATATCCAACCGGAGCGGGCGAGGCGAGCGACGGAAGCGAACCCCGGCTCGAGGTCTCGTCCAACTGGTTCGCACACCTGAAGGAAGGCCGGCACGTCGATTGCACTGACGCGCGCGAGGCGGAGCGCACGTTCCGCGTCGCGCGCATTGACGGTGCAACGGCGCTCTTCGAGAGCTCGAAGACGGTGTATCTCACGCCCGAGACGCGACTGCGCCGGCGCCGCAAAGGCGCGGGGCCGCGCGCCAGCGTGCTGGCGGGGTTTCCGCAGGCCTCCGGCAGCCTGCGCCTGCAGCGTGGCGACCTGCTCCATGTAACGCGCTCAGGCGTGGGGCGCGCGGCCGCCGAGGGACGCGGCCGCAGGCGGGCGCGACCGGCGTGCGTCGCGTGCACGCTCCCTGCGGTGCTCGCGCAGGTGCGCCGCGGCGAGCGCATCTGGTTCGACGACGGCCGCATCGGCGGAGTCGTGCGACGCACCTCTCGCGACCGGCTCGAGGTCGAGATCACTCAGGCGCGAGCGGGGGGCGAACGCCTCGCCGCGGACAAGGGCATCAACCTGCCCGACACCGCGCTCGATCTGCCGGCGTTGTCCGACAAGGACCGCGCCGATCTCGCCGTCGTCGCGCGGCATGCCGACCTCGTGGGGCTGTCCTTCGCGCAACGCGCCGCCGACGTGGAGGCGTTGCTCGAGGCGCTGCGCGGGCACGGCGCGCCGGAGCTCGGTCTCGTCCTCAAGATCGAGACGCGGCAGGGCTTCGAGAACCTCCCGGAGCTCGTCTTCGCCGCGATGGCCGCGCGGGCGGCCGGGGTGATGATCGCGCGCGGCGACCTCGCGGTGGAGTGCGGCTACGAGCGCCTGGCTGAGGTGCAGGAGGAGATCCTGTGGCTCGCCGAGGCGGCGCACCTGCCGGTGATCTGGGCGACGCAGGTGCTCGAGTCGCTCGCGAAGACCGGCCGGCCATCGCGCGCCGAGATCACCGATGCGGCGATGGGCGAGCGGGCCGAGTGCGTGATGCTGAACAAGGGCGCACACGTGCTCGACGCGATCCGCATGCTCGACGACATCCTGCGCCGCATGCAGGCGCACCAGGCGAAGAAGCGCCCGTTGCTCCGCGCGCTGCGCTCGTTCCAGGCGCCGACGGCCCGGCCTCGGCGCGCAGCCCCGGTCACCGCGCGCGGCGCGCCCGTCGGGCGAGCGCGTCGCCGGCGACGCCGAGCAGGGCCGGGAGAAACCCGACCCTCACGAACCGGCGCCGTCAGCCCCGTTGACGACTACCCCGTGAACGGCGCCGCGGCGCGCTCTGCGAAAAGGCGCGGCAGCGTCTCGCTCAACTCCCGGACCTCCGCGCCCTCGAGAATGCCGTGAGCCTTCAACGCCTGATGCAGCCGCGGCAGGTTGTGGTGCGGCACCGCCGGGGTAGAGATGATGCTCGATGTGGTAGTTCACGTGATGCGGGAAGAGCAGGTAGCGCTGCCACCAGTTCGGCAGGTTGGTGCGCGCCGCCGTGAGCGGTGAGGCGTAGTCGGTGAGCGCGCCGTGCTCGCAGATCGCGCGCAGCCGGAGGATGGCCTGCAGGACGGTCGCGAGCGGCACGACCCAGAGCACGACGTAGTACCAGCCCCAGCCGGTCGCGAACGCGACCGCCGGCATCGCCACGTGGAACGCGAGGACGCCCCAGCGGTCCCGGCGGGCCGCCTCACGCAGGCGCGGGCTGGTGTCGTCGAGCGGTCGCGCCGCGGTGTGGGTGTCGGCGTTGACTGCGGGTGCGCCGAAGAAGTACGCGTAGGTCTTCCATGCTGTGAGCCCCGCGAGGTCCTTCGCCAGCTTGCTCGCAAGGTACATCCTGCCGCGAGGATAGCCGCCGTGTAGCGCGATGTCCGGGTCCTGCGGACCGTAGAGGTGGTTGTGGTGCAGGCGGTGGATCACGCGATAGGTGCACATCGACACGCCGGCGAGCGTCCCGCATACCCGGCCGACGAGATCATTCAGCCAGCGCGTTTCGTACAGCCGGTAGTGCGCGGCGTCGTGCGCGAGGATAAAGAGCGCGTGCGCGAGCGGCGCCATCAGCACGATGGCGGCGAGCGCCGCCCACCACGACCAGAATGTGACCGCCAGTGCAGCGACGGCCGCGATCAGCACGAACGTCTGCGCCACGGCGAGCGTCGAGCGGATGGGGGCGAGGCGAGTGAGGGGCGCGAGCGCCTCGCGCGGCAACTTCTTCCGCACGTCGTCGCGGAACTCCTCGCCTTGAGCGAAGGGGGTCAGGGCCATCGGTGATCTCCTGGGCAGACCCCGGCCGCAATCGTGCGGGGCTCGATCATGGGGCTAAAGCATAAGGGCGACAGGGCTCCGGCGCGAAGCCTGAACGCGTCAATTGTTGCGACGGATCTTGCCAGCCGGGAGGGCGCTCGTGCGGCAGCGATGGAGAAAGGCACGATCTCGAACGTGTTCGCGCGCGGGGCGGTGGCCGGCCTGCGCGGAGATGCGGCCCGACTCACCCGCGTTCTGAGCGCGGCGGGAGTGTCGGAGGAGCTGCTCAACGCCCCCGACGCCCGCGTCCCGGCGGAGCGCTTCGCCGCGCTGTGGCTGGCGGTGGCGCAGGAGCTGACGACGAGTTCCTCGGCCTGGACTCCGGGCGGATGAAGCGCGGGAGCTTCGCGCTGGTGTGTGAGAGCCCGACCCACGCCGGCACCCTGGAGCGGGCGATCCAGCAGGCGCTGCGGGGCTTTGCGGTCATCTTCGACGATCCGCGTGGCGAGCTGACGATCGCGGGGGCGGAGGCGGGACTGCGCGTGACGAACCGGGTCGCGCTCATCGCGTCCTCCAGCCGAGATATCCAAAAAAAACCTGAAGAGGAAGCGAATCAAGGGGTGAAATGATCCATGAGCCGAATCGAAGAAAAGGCTCGCCGCGCCGACGAACACCGGCGTCCAGGTTCGACTGGACGCCGGCCCGCGCCGGCGCGCACGAGCGTACGTGTCTTACAGCAGGAAATCGTTCGCGCTGAGTGCCGTGGTGCTGACGTCCGTGAGCGTCACATTGGCCCCGTTGCCGAGGTCGAGGACCGCGTTCCCGTCGACGTCCTGCGTGTGCGCCTGAACCCACGCGAAGTCGGTCGCGCCCGCGACGCCGTGGAGGTCGATCCGGTCCGCGCCGGCCACGAAGCCTTGGATGGTGATGTCGCCGCTCGTGCCGGGGTCGAAAACGTCATTGCCGGCGCCGCCGATCAGGACGTCGTCGCCGTCACCCCCGATCAGGGTATCGTCGCCAGCGCCGCCGATCAGGGTATCGTCGCCAGCGCCGCCGATCAGGGTATCGCCGCCGTCGCCGGCGAGCAGGATGTCGTCGCCGTCCCCGCCGTCGAGCGTTACGCCGATCGAGCCGTTGTTGACCAGCACGTCGTCTCCGGCGCCGCCATTGACCACCAGCTGATCCTTGGTCGCCCCACTTTCGAAGTTGTCGACGTGCACCTGCGCGGCGAGACCGAAGAGGTCGACCGCCGTTCCGGCCGCGAACACGTTGACGACGTCGTCGCCGTTGGTACCGTTGGCGATGACCGTGTCCACCTGGCCGTCGCCCGCGGGTCCGTCGAGGGTCCCGGCGAGATTGACGGCGACCTCGGTCGCGTCGGTACCGCTCAGATCGTTGATCGCGACGGTGTCGGTCCCGCCGAGCGCATTGAACTCGATGCGCTCGACGCCGTTGAGATCCATCGTGATGTTGGCGACGTTGCGGGTGAACAGCACTCGCTCGCCGTTCGCCGAGATGTCGATGTTCTCGGCCACGCCCGCGCCGTTGAACAGCATCGTGTCGAACCCGGACTGGCCTTCGACGGTGTCGCTGCCGTCGCCGGGATTCCAGGTGAAGGCGTCGTCGCCCGCGCCCAGCAGCGCGACGTCGTTGCCGCGGCCCCCGAGCACGTCGTCGTCACCGGCGCTGCCGATGATTGTGTCCGCGCCATCGCCTCCTACGAGCTGGAGACCGATCGCGCCCGCGGCGAGGCCGCTCGCGTCGATTGTGTCGTCGCCGCCGAGGCCGTTGATCACGAGCCGGTCGCCTTGGTCGCCGGCTTCGGCGTGAGCGATCGTGACCTGCGCCGGCAGCCCGTCGACGGTGATCCCGTCGGCGTCGCCCGTTACGACGATCGCGTCGTCACCGTTCGTGCCGTTGGCGGTTACGACGTCGGGCTGGCCGTCGCCCGCGCCGGTGACACCCAGATCGATGGCGACTTCCTTGACGTCGCTGCCGCTGAGGTCGTTGATGACGATGTGGTCCGCCCCGCCCAGCGCGTTGAAGTGGATGCGCTCCACGTCGTTCAGGTCCATGGTGATGTTCGCCACGTCGCGGGAGAACCGCACCCGCTCGCCGTTCGCCGAGATGTCGATGCTCTCGCTTACGTTTGCGCCGTTGAAGAGCATCGTGTCGGTGCCGTCCTGGCCCTCGACGACGTCGCTGCCATCACCCGGGTTCCAGACGAACGTGTCGTCGCCCGCGCCGAGCTGGGCGACATCGTTGCCCCGCCCGCCGTCGACGAAATCACTGCCATCGCCGCCGAGCAGCAGGTCGGCCCCCTGGCTACCGAAGATCGTATCGTCGCCGGCGCCGCCGTCGATCGTGAGCTGCACGATGCCCGCCGCGACGGCCGATGCGTCGATCGTGTCGTTTCCGGCGCCGCCGTCGACCACGAGATGGTCGTTGGCGCTCTCCAGATTCGTGATCTCCACCTGGGCCGAAAGCCCGATTACCGACGCGGAGGTTCCGTTCCCGAACACGTCGGTGGAGTCGCCGCCGTCGGTTCCGTTGACCTGCACCGTGTCGACCTGACCGTCGCCGGCGCCCGCGGCGCCGAGATCGATGTTGACGGCGGCCACGTCGGTGCTGCTGAGGTCGTTGATTACGATGTTGTCGGTCCCGCCGAGCGCATTGATGTCGATCCGCTCGACGTCGTTCACGTCCATCACGATGTTGCCGACGTTGCGAGCGAAGCGCACCCGCTCCCCGTCGGCCGAGACGTCGAAGTTCTCGTTCGCGCCGCTGCCGTTGAAGAGCATGGTGTCTTCGCCGTCGCCACCCTCGACCGTGTCGCTGCCGTCGCCCGGATCCCACTGGAAGAGATCGTTGCCAGCGCCGAGGAGGGCGGTGTCACTGCCCTGGTTGCCGTCGATGAAGTCGTCGCCGTCGCCCCCGATCAGGAGATCGTCGCCGTTGCCGCCCAGGATTCTGTCGTTGCCGGCGCCGCCGTCGATCGTCAGCTTGACGAGCGCCGCCAGGTTGCCCGAAGTGATCTCTGGTCACGGCTCGCGCATCGCGCGGCTCGCGAAGCCGATGAGCGGCCGCGCGAGGTAAGCGACGACGGTACGCGGCCGAGTCGCGACGTAGATCTCCGCGGGCATGCCCGCCTGCAGGCGCAGCTGCGGGTGATTCTTCAGGCTGGCGGTGTCGACCTCGACGACGGCGGTGAACCACGATTCGCTGCTGTCCGGCTTGGTCACCCGGTCGGGCGAGACGAACACCACCTTGCCCTGCAGGAGCGGCGTCGTGCGGGCGTCGAATGCGGTCAGGCGGACCTCTGCCAGCGCGTCCTTGCGGACGTTGTCGATGTCTTCGGGGCGGATCCGCCCCTCGATCACGAGCTTCTCGCGCGCGGGCACGACGTCGAGGATCGGTTGCCGCGGACCGATCGCCTCCCCGGGCGCGGTGACGCGGAGCGCCATCACTTCGCCGTCCACTGGGGCGCGCACGAGCTGGCGCTCGACCTGGTCCTGCGAGGGACGCACGCGCTCCTCGAGCTCCCGCACCTTGGCCGAGGCCTCCTTCAGCTCGTCGGCCGCCGCGCTCTGATACTGGTTGCGTAGCTGTGCGATCCGCGCCTCCAGCTCGGCGGCGCGCTGGCGTGCCAACGCGAGGTCGCTGCCGTACTCCCCGAGCTTGCCGCGGTAATCCGCCGCGGCGCGCTGCAGGGCGAGCACGCGCGTGCGCTGAACGTAGCCCTGTTGCGCGAGCTTGCTGTTGATCTCCAGCTCCTCGTCGGAGAGGCGGGTCGAGGTCTCGGTCGCCGCGATCTGGGTCTCGAGCGCCGCGGCTTGCGCCTGCGCCTGCTTGATCTGGACCTGGACCGAGACGATCTGCTCGTCCAGCGTCCGCCGGCGCGCGGCGAAGAGCGCGCGCTCGCGCGCGAGATGCTCCGCGGCCTCGCTCGCCAGGTCCTCGGGCACGGTGAAGCGGGGCTCGAGCGACGCTTCAGCCGTGGCTCGCGCCTGGCGGATACGCTCCGCGCGGAGCTGTTCCTGCAGCACGCTCAGCTCCGCGCTGCTGCGCAGATCACTGACGACCACCAGCGGGTCGCCGGCGCTCACCTTCTGGCCGTCGCGCACGAGAATCTCGCGCACGATGCCGCCTTCCTGGTGCTGGATGGTCTTGCGATTGAGCTCGACCTTGATCTGTGCCGGGGCGACGATCGCGCCGGAGAGCGGCGCCGTCGCCGCCCAGAGACCGCCGACTGCAACCACCAAGGCGAGCGGCACGATCGCTCGCAGCACCTGCCGCCGAAGCTCCACGCGCGTGTCCGGACCCAGGCCATCCTGCGCAAGCAGTGCGGCAAACGTCGATGAATCGTGGGTCTTCATGCGTGTACCTCCACCGGGGCCGGCGCGACCACGGTCGCGAGCCGGGGCGTCCCGCGCGCACCGGCGCGCAGGCGCGGCAGCAGCTCCGCGGTAGGGCCGAATGCCTCGAGCGCGCCGTCCCTGAGGACCGCGATCTTGTCGAGCTGCGACACCATGCTCGGGCGATGGCCGACCAGGATCACGGTCACGCCGAGTGCCTTGAGCGCCTTGAGCGCGGCCGCCAGGGCGAGCTCGCCCTCGCCGTCGAGGTTGGCGTTCGGCTCGTCGAGCACGACGAGCCGCGGCCCGCCGTAGAGCGCGCGCGCGAGCGCAATGCGCTGCCGCTGGCCGCCGGAGAGCAGCGCGCCGCCCTCGCCGATCTGCGTGTCATAGCCGTCGGCGAGGCGAAGGATCATCTCGTGCGCGTGCGCGAGATCGGCGGCCTCGACCACCTTGGCCGAGTCGATCGCCCCGAGGCGCGCGATGTTCTCGGCCACCGTGCCGGCGAAGAGCTCGACGTCCTGCGGCAGGTAGCCGACGTGACGCCCGAGCGCGTCGCGGTCCCAGCGAGCGATGTCGGCGCCGTCGAGCCGGATCACGCCCGCCCGCGGCTTCCAGACACCGAGGAGCAGTCGAAGGAGCGTGGTCTTGCCGGAGGCGCTCGGGCCGACGATGCCCAGGCTTTCGCCCGCCTCGAGCGCAAAGGCGACGCCCTTGATCAGCGCTGGCCGCATCGGCGCGATGCCGAACACGACCCGCTCGACCTCGAGGCGGCCGGCAGGCGCCGGCAGCGCAAGCCCGTCATCGGGCGGCAACGCCTGCGCTCGCGCGTTGAGCCGCTGCCACGCCGCGCGCGCGTCGATTAGCTTCTTCCAGCCGCTGATCGGCTGCTCGACCGGCTGCAGGGCGCGCCCGAGCAGGATCGTCGCTGCGACCATGATTCCCGGCGAGGCGGCGGTGCCGACGACGAGCCACGCGCCGATAGCGAGCATCGCGACCTGGAGCGCCTGGCGCGCGATACGTGCGGTCGCACTCAGTCGCGTCGACGTCGCGCCGAGTCGCGCCTGCGCGTCGAGCAGCTCGCCGTGGCGCGCCCGCCAGCGGTCCAGCACGGCGGTGATCATGCCCATGCCGACGATCACCTCGGCGTTGCGTGCGAGCGATTCGGCATGACGGCTCGTCGCGCGTGAGCGGCGCAGCGTCTCCTCGGTCGGCTCGCGCGTGAGTGCGGCCGTCAGTATGGCGAGCGCGGCGAGAAGTCCGGCGCCGATGGTCGCTACCAGGCCGAGCAGCGGATGCATCAAGGCGATCACCAGCAGAAAGACGGGCAGCCACGGCGCGTCGAACAGCGCCTGGACGCCGGTGCTCCCGAGAAAGGCGCGGAGCCGCGCGATGTCGCGCAAGGCGTCGGTGTCGGGCCGACCGGACACGGCGGCCGCCTGACGAAGCAGACCGGCGAGCGCGAGCGGCGAAAGACGCCGGTCGAGGGCGCTGCCGGCCCAGGCGAGCGCTCGTGCACGCACGAGGTCCATGCAAAAGCCGAGCGCGAGCGCGACGGCCGTGATCGCGGTCAGCATCACCAGCGTCTCCATGCTGCGGCTCGCGAACACGCGGTCGAACACCTGCACCATGTAGAGCGCCGGCATCAGGAGCATGAGGTTCAGCACCAGGCTCGCCGCTGCCGCGAGCAGCACGAAGGGCCTGAGTTGCTTGACGAACAACCAGCTCACGCTTTGATCTCCTCTGCGGCGCACCGCGCACCGCGAGGTACACCATACGTAGTGACTGTGCGTGTTGGATTCACGTGCTGCGGGGTGGGGCTCTCAGAACGCCTCGGGCTGCGGACGCTCGTCCCAGACTTTCACGTCGCGAAAGCGCGCCGGAAATTATTCGGGCGTCGGCGCGGGATCGACGCGAGCGGCGGGAGCGGCGTTCGTGCGGCCGCTCGCGGCCGGCGCGGCCGCGGTGACGAGCCTGCTCCGTGCTCAGTGCGGTCACGGCCAGCACCGCAGCGAGGAGATAGGATGAGTAGCGCAAGATGACCTCCGGTCGGAAGTGGGCCGTTCGGAACGGGTTCGTAGGATCGCCACGCGCGCCGAGCGATCCGCCGGGCGGTGACGATGTGCGACAGCACGGGCGGCAGTATCGGGAGCTCTCGACTGCGAGTCCTTGCCGGGCGTCCGCGTATCTTGATCGGGACGCCGACTTCGTGAACTTGTGCTCGCGTCGCCGGTGTTCGTCGCGATGCGCCAGCCGCGAGAGAGCGCTACACGGAAACGCGGTCGGAGGGAAACGCGACGGCGCGATCGACGGTCAGCGACATGGCGGGGACCGGTCCGCGTCGATAGTCAGCTGGAAGGAGTCATCGAAGGACTCATCGAAGGACTCACCGGACTCGATGCATTGCGGCAGCGACGCGCCGCCCCGTTGGATCAGGACAGCCTCGCTTGCTGCCGGTTCGACGCGCAGGCCCGAAGGCGCGACCATGGCGCTGAATCCCCAATCCTCCCTGAACACCGTCAGCCGGACCGAACCGTCGAAGCGCGGCCCGTGCGCACCGAAGGGGCGACACCCGTCCGCCTGCCACTCGAGTTCGAAGGGCGTGTCGGGCACCAATGCCCCGGCGACAAGCGGCTCGCGGTTCACGCGCACCGTGGTATTCGGCCCGCAGCGCGATACCGGCCGTGGATCGACCCAGCGTAGCGGCAGGGCGTCCCCGTCGAGGGCTGGCACGAGCAGCGCGTTCAGAATGAATCGAGACGGATCCAGGGCCGCGGGTGGTGGGGCGGCGATCGGTGGCCGACTCGATCGTGCACCGCCGGCCGCCGACACGATGCTGAGGGTCAGGAAAGCCGCAACGAGCGCCGCGGCCGAGAAATAGGCCAAGTAACGCAAGATGTCCCCCTGGGTGCGAATTCGTCGTTCAACGACGGGCGACCGCTGCATCGCGGCTGCGCCGCAGGAAATCAAAGCGACACGGCTTCTGCGTGCGCGACCCATCGCTTCGGCGCCGCGAGCGCGGGCGCGCGAGCGCCCCTTCGTCGCCAGGTCGACGGGGGCAAGCCGAACTCGCGTTTGAAGGCGCGCGTGAAAGAAGCCTCCGAGTCGTAACCGACCTGCTCCGCCACGCGGCCGATGCTCGCGCTGCCGTCGCGCAGGTCGTTCGCCGCGAGCGAGAGCCGCCATTTCGTCAGGTACTGGATCGGCGGTTGCCCGAGGTAATGCACGAAGCGCTCGGCGAGCACGGTGCGCGAGAGCCCCACCTCGCGAGCGAGCTCCTCGACCGTCCACGGGTGTCCGGGGCGAGCGTGGAGCAGTGAGAGCGCCTTGGTGACGTGCGGATTGCGCAGACCCGCAAACCAGCCTGTCTCGCTGTCCGGGCGATCCTTGAGGTAGCGGCGGATCGTCTCCGCGAAGAGGAGTTCCGACAGCTTCGCGAGCAGGGTCTCGGCGCCGGCGCGCGGCTGCGCAGTCTCCAGGGCCGAGAAGTGCAGCGAGCTTCGTAGCCACGCCGCGCCGGGATCATCGTTCAGGCTCACCCGAAGCATGCGCGGCAACCCGGCGAGGAGCGCTGCGGAGAGCCGCTGGTCGCACGCGAAGAACCCGCAGACCATTTCGGTCGCTGCACCGTCGCCCCCGCCGCGGATCGGCGTGATTTTTCCCCTGGCGAGCAACTTCGCGAGGTCCTCGGGCGTCATGCTGACCGGCCCGAACTGTCGCGTTCCGCCGAGGATGTGATGATCCCCGTGTGGAAACATGACCACGTCGCCGGCCGCGAGATCGATCGGCGGTCCGTCCAGGAGCTTCACAACGCAACGGCCTGCGGTGACGAGGTGGTAGGGCACGACATGGTCGGCTTCCGGCATGAGGGCGTCCGCGATCGCGCGCGACGACGGCGCAACGATCGACCAGGGGACCTTCAGCTCCGACTGGAAGAAGGCGGCGCCGGTGAGGCGAATCGTCTTTAGCACTTCCGAAAGGGTGTCCACGCCTGCCTCGCCCCGCCCGATACCTGGCTGATTGACCTGCGAAATCGTCGATCGCCCTGATCGGTGCCTGGAAGCGAAACGACGCGGGCGCAAAGCTATCAGCGCGCGACTGACCGAAGGCTGACGCATCTGCGAAGCGGGGCGCCTAGGCCGTTCGATCTAGCTTGCCCGCTGCAGTACGCGCGATCACGCGCCGCGCTACACAAGCATTACCTCGCGGCTGATGTGACGGCCTGCACAACGCGTGAGCGCAGGGAGACCCGTGGAAGGTGGGTAGATCCGGTCAGGGTGGTCGGGTCGCGAGCGGACCGCGCACTCCGATCAGTCCAGCGACCGGTCGGCCCGCAGCCGCTCGACCGCGAAATCGACGAAAGCGCGCACCTTGGCTGCCGCGCGGCGCCCCTCGGCGTAGACGACGCTGATCGGGATCGGCGGCGGCTCGAACTCCGCGAGCACGACCTGAAGCCTGCACGCGCGCAGCTCCGGCGCGATCTGGTAGGACAGCACCCTCGCGACGCCGCGACCGGCGGCGGCGGCCGCGATCGCGACGTCGTTGCTGTTGACGACGAGCCGGGTCAACGGGGTGACCGTCGCGCCCGATGCGAACGACCATTCCTCGGCCGCGGGGCCGAGCGAGAACGCGATCGCGTCGTGCTGCGACAGGTCGGCCGGGATCCGCGGCGTGCCCCGGGCGGCGAGATATTCCGGGGATGCGCAGACCACCCTTCGCACCGAACCGACCCGGATCGCGTGCAGCGACGAATCGGGCAGATGCGCGATGCGAATCGCGATGTCGAGCCCTTCGTCGATCAGGTCGGCGACCCGATCGAGGAACAGCATGCGTGCGGTCACCCGCGGATGACGCGCGAGGAATTCGAGAACGACCGGCGCGACGTGCATCCGCCCGAACATGACCGGCGCGGTCACCGCGAGATGCCCGCGCGGTTCAGCGTGCGACCCTGCCGCCGATGCCTCGGCCTCTTCGATTTCGCCGAGGATCCGCTTGCAGTCGGCCAGGTAACGGTCGCCGGCCTCGGTGAGCCGGACGATGCGCGTCGTGCGGTGGAAGAGCCGCGTGCCGATCCGCTCCTCGAGCGCGGCGACCGCACGCGTCACGGCGGGTGGCGACATCGCCAGGCGCCGCGCCGCAGGCGCGAAGCCCTGGTCTTCGGCCACGGCGACGAAGACGCGCATGCTCTCGAGGCGGTCCACGCGACTATTCCACGTGGTGCAATAGTCCTTTGTCAAGTTGGACTGTTCCGTTCGGGGACCGGAATGACTAGCCTTGGCGTACCTCCTCGCCCACTTCCGGAAGGAAACGCCGATGTCCTTACCCGCCCGCCCGATTCGCCTGTGTCGCTATGCCGACGTGGCGATGTACGCCGGTTCGGTGCCGATGAAGCGGACGCTGCTTCAGCGGGCCGCCTGACGCTCGCCGGTCCCGGCCATGCTGCGCGAAGGTTCACCGTTCCATGCCGGCGAGCAGGCGCTGCAGCGCCGCGTCGGCCTCCACGACCGCTTGGCGCAGTTTGGCCGCAAGGCGATCCGCGACTTCATGTCTGACCAGCACCGAATGCTGTTCGAGGAGCTGCCGTTCGTGGTCGTCGGCGCGCTGGACGGGCGGCGCCGTCCCTGGGCGTCCGTCCTCGTCGGGACGCCCGGCTTCATGAGCTCGCCGGACGCGCGCACGCTGCGCATCGCCGCGCGCCCAGCCTACGCCGACCCGATCGCCGCGCGCCTCGTCGCCGGCGCGCCCGTCGGGCTGCTCGGCATCCAGCTCGAAACCCGGCGGCGCAACCGGATGAACGGCACGGTGATCGAGGCGGAGGAGGACGGCTTCGTCGTGCGGGTCGACCAGAGCTTCGGCAACTGCCCGCAATACATCCAGGCGCGAACACCCGTCTTCGTGTCAGGGCCGTCCTTGGTCGTCGCGCCGCGCCCCGTCCGCGCGGAACGAGCGGTCCTGTCCACGGGCGCTGCGGCGCTCGCGAGCCGCGCCGATACGTTCTTCATCGCAACCGCGTCCCCCGCTGCGGGCGGAGACGACCCGGCCGAAGGGGTCGACGTCTCGCATCGCGGCGGCAAGCCGGGTTTCGTACGCGTCGACACGGACGGCGGTCGGACCGTCCTCACCGCGCCGGACTTTCGCGGTAATTCGTTCTTCAACACCCTCGGCAATCTCGCCCTCAACCCGCGCGCGGGCGTCGTCTTCGTCGACTTCGCCACCGGCGATCTGCTGTCGCTCACCGGCGAGGCGGAGGTCGTCTGGGACGGGCCCGAGCTCGCGGCGTTCGCCGGCGCCGAGCGGCTGCTGCGATTCCGCGTCGAAGAGGGCGTATGGCTCGAGAACGTCATTCCGCTGCGCTGGTCGGCGCCGGAGCCGGCACCTCAGCTCGCCGCTACCGGCTCCTGGGCGGAAGCGGAGCGGGCGGTCGCCGCGGTCGGTTCGATCAGGGGGATCGCCCGGTGAAAATCGCCTTGATCGGTGCGTCGGGGCTTGTCGGGTCGAGGATCCTGACCGAGGCGAGAAGATCGAGTACCGGCTCTCACGCGAGCGGCCGCACCTCGATCGTGCCGCCAAAGGGCAGCGTGGGAATGCGCTGTGCGATCGCCACCGCTTCATCGAAGTCACTGCACTCGATCAAGTGGTAGCCGCCGAGCTGCTCCTTGGTCTCCGCGTACGGCCCGTCGGTGACCACCAGCTTGCCGTCCCTGACCCGCAGGGTGGCCGCGGCCGAGGTCGGCTGCAGCTTTGCGCCGGCCAGACGGCGACCGTTCTTGTCGAGGCTTTCCATCAACGCCCCGTACTCGCGCATGATCGCGGCGCGGCGCGATTCCGGGATCGCTTCCCACTGCTTCTCGTCGAAGCAGCACAGCAGCAGGTATCTCACGGTGCGTGGTCCTCTCCGCTAGCGTTATAGGTGCCGCGTCTCGGCGGGCGGCGACTTGAGGTCGTCGTGCAGCATGTCGAAGTAGGTGACCGGCGCATCGATCAGCTCCTGCGGGTCGACCCCGTCCAGGCAGTTGACCCGCACCGCGTAGAACCGGTTGCCCTTGCCGTCGTTGCCGTGGGCAAACGAGCGCACGCCGCACCGCTCGCAGAACACGTGGTGGATGGACTTCCGCGCGAACTGGTCGTCGCGGAGACTCTGCTCCCCGGAGAGCAGGCGGAACGCGTCCGCCGGGACGAACGCCATCCACGCCCGGGTCTTGAGGCAGATCGAGCAGTTGCACGTGGAGGTGCCGGCGGCGAGATCGATGTCGGCGGCGAAGCGCACCGCGCCGCAATGGCAGCCGCCCTGGTGGGTCTTTTTCATGTTTTCAGCGCCCGCCGGCGCTCGCTCTCGCGGATCATCCCGGTCAGGTCCGCGGCCGGGCGGATCTCGAAGGGGCCACCGCGCACGCCGGGGTGCTGCGACATGAGCCGGATCGCATGCTCGAGGTCGTCGGCTTCGAGTATCAGGATGCCCCCGATCTGCTCCTTCGTTTCGGTAAAGGGCCCGTCGGTGACCAGGACTTTGCCGCTGCGGAAGCGGAGCGTCACGGCCGTGTTGGCGGGTTGGAGCGCCTCCCCGCCTGCAAAATGGCCGTTCTTCCGCAGCACGTCGTCGTAAGCGAAGCACCCGTCAACGAACGTGTTGCGCTCGCTTTCGGACATGCCCTCGAATTTGCCCGCTTCCATGTAACCAAGGCACACGAATTTCATCGCATCTCCGTGCGCCGGTTAAACCGGCAAAGTGTTGTGAATGCAAGAGTCATACGTTGAAGGGCTAGCCACCCACATCGGCCCCGAGTCATGCGTCACCGCCCGCAAGGGCGGGGGCGAAGCGTTGACAGGGGTACGTGCAGGCCGGGTATTGAGCCGTGAAATCCATGCCCCGCTGCGCAAGCAGCGGGCCCTCCGGGGTGCCGACGCTGTGGAGATAAGCGGAAGGCCACGCCCGAGGCGTCGCACTGGCAAGACGCCGAGGGACCCCGCGCGGTCACAGACCCCGAGCATGTGCGGAAACACTTTGCATGGGAACCGGGAGGTCCTGCGTCCGTCTGCGCCAACACGGGCAGACCGCATCGGGAAGTCCAAGGACGAACGCCGATGATGAACGGACGCGGGAAGTCGGACCGCTCCGTAGTACCGCAGAAGCCGCCGAACAAGGCCAGTGCATCGGCCGCGGAGGCGGTGGAGGGAAGGGGGCTGGCCAAGGGGAACTCGCCCGAGTGCAACGCGTTCCGAACGCAGAGTCGGGGCGAGGCGCCCAGCGCGCTCGAGCGGGTACGCGAAGCAGCAAGGAAGGACAGGCAACAGCGGTTCACTGCGCTCCTGCACCATGTCTACGACGTCTCGCGGCTGTACGGGGCCTATCTCGCGCTCAAACGCGAAGCGGCCCCAGGCGTGGACGGGGAGACCTGGCAGCACTACGGGGAGGACCTGGAGGCCAACCTCCGGGATCTCGCCGCACGGCTCAAGCGTGGGGCGTATCGGGCGAAACCGGTCCGTAGAACCTACATCGCGAAGACGGACGGGCGGCAACGCCCGCTGGGGGTCCCGACGCTGGAGGACAAGATCGTCCAGCGGGCCGTCGTCGAGGTGTTGAACGCCATCTACGAAACCGACTTCCTCGGCTTCTCGTACGGGTTCCGGCCAGCCAAGAGCGCCCATCTGGCGCTCGACGCGCTCACGGTCGGGGTCATGACGAAGAAGGTGAACTGGGTGCTCGACGCAGATATCCGTAGCTTCTTCGATACGCTCGATCACGGATGGCTGGTGAAGTTCGTCGCGCACCGTGTGGCCGACCAGCGCATCGTGCGGCTGCTCCAGAAATGGCTCGCCGCCGGGGTGCTGGAGGAGGGCAAGCGAACGCAGAGCGAGGTGGGTACGGTTCAGGGCGGGAGCATCAGCCCGCTGCTCGCGAACCTCTACCTGCACTATGTGTTCGACCTGTGGGTCCACCGGTGGAGAAGGACGCAGGCGCGCGGCGATGTGGTCGTGGTGCGCTACGCCGATGACTTCGTCGTGGGATTCCAGCATCGTCACGACGCCGAGCGGTTCCTCGGGGAGCTTCGCGAGCGCTTCGCCAAGTTCGCCCTGGCACTGCACCCGGAGAAGACGCGGCTCGTCGAGTTCGGGCGCTTCGCGGCGCCCAACCGGCGCACGCGGGGCGCGGGCAAGCCGCAGACCTTCAACTTCCTCGGCTTCACGCATTGCTGCGCGAAGACGCGTAAGGGCGGGTTCACGGTGCTGCGCCAGACGATGCGCCAGCGGTTGCAGGCGAAACTCGCTGAAGTCAAAGTCGAACTTCGGCGCCGCATGCACTTGCCTATCCCGGAGCAGGGTGTCTATCTGCGCGCGGTCGTCGGCGGGCACGTCCGCTATTACGGTGTGCCCAGTAACGGCCCGAGCATCGGCATCTTCCGCCGACAGGTCGGCTGGCTGTGGTGGCGTAGCCTCAAGCGCCGCGGCCAATCGCATCACCTGCCGTGGCGCCGGATGGAGCAGTAC
>Ga0335084_10000431_pt1 | contig 35389 bp, 34 predicted proteins | sample Lox_Sample_44_FD_206721 | JGI IMG/M metagenome (GOLD analysis project Ga0335084, IMG submission 206721) | Soil microbial communities from Loxahatchee National Wildlife Refuge, Florida, United States - Lox_Sample_4.4 | ecosystem: Environmental > Terrestrial > Soil > Wetlands | place: USA...
CGTTCGGAGGACTTGATCTGGTGAAGGAGCGATTCCACGTTGACGAGGTCGGTTGTCCCGGTGGTGGTCGGGAGTTTCTGCGTCGTAACCAACAAACATTTAAATAGCACGGGGTTGGCCAGTTGCAGCGTGAGATGGGGCTGTTCCATCGAGGCCAGCGTGTGAAAATAGTCACGAAGATTCAATGCGTTGAATCGATCCCCCGAGAGGCGTGCGGCGGCGTAGGGGCTGTTCTGCAAGATGAAGAGAATTAAGAAGACCTTCGAATCCTCGGCGAGGAGAATCCAGCCGGAAGGTCCGGTCTGGCCCTTCACCAATTCGAAGAGTGAATCGATGACGCCGGGGGAGTAGGGACGATGAGAAAAAACAGTTTTCGTTTGTGGAAGCCGAACTCGGGACATTTCAGAGCAACCATCCCATTTTTATTTTATTGTAATGAAAGGCCTAAATATTGTCAACGGTCTGATTTTCCGGGATTTTTGGCGAAGTCTTAGTTTTCAGGAGTTTCGCTCTGTACGGAGGGGGGCGGTGTTGGAGGGGAGGCCTCGGCTGCAAATATCCGTTCCCGATACAGCGTGTACGGTCGGGTGCTGCCCAAAAAGGGCTGCCCATACTGGATCTGCAGTGTGAGACGACGTACTTCTACATTGAACCCCTTATTTTTCATGAGCTTGGATGTTGGCGTTTCTTGGTCGGAGGGCCCGATTCGAATCTGAATATCCTCCGGGCGAAGTTCCATCCCAAACTGTTGCGCCTTGTTCAGGATCAGCGGCACCAGGCTCGCTTCGGTCAGATCACGGGGAGATTCAAGCAGGGATTCGACCTCCCTGGTGAATTCTCCACGCGTCCAAGCGGCCGAGACATAGGAAAATACAAGCCAGCCCAAGACGATGAACAGGCCGATAAAAATGATTTTTTTCATAAAATCTGGGCATCCGGTGGCCGGGTAGGGGCTAGGCAGCTCCCCCTTTACTTGAATCGATCTTCTTCTTTCTCGATCTTCTCAAGAATTTCCTGTTTTTGCTGGCATTCGACACAGAAAAGGGTGAACGGCATGACCATTAACCGTTTTTCTGGAATCTCGCTGGCGCAACCATCACAAATCCCGTATGTTCCTTCTCTGAGGCGCTGCAGCGCGTCGTTGATCGCCCTTAGATTCTTGTTCCTCATCTCAAGAAGGGACAGATCCAGCTCTTCGGCCATATCCAGCATGGCCTGATCGCCAGTGTCCAGGACATGATCGATCCGTTTCTGCAGATCATCGTTGAATTGATGCCCTATCTGTTCTTCCAGGATGCGGGTCGCCTCTCCTTTTTTCTGTAACAGGATTTTCCGAAGGGTTTCCTGTCGGTTGCTCGTCGGTCTGTCGGTTTTTATGTTTCGGCGTTTGTTTGGCATCGTGTCCTCATGGAGAAGGGGGTTGCGATTTGGGTTCCAGAAGCCCTTGAGCCGCGTCCGTGGGCAGCACAACAATTTCGATTCGACTGTTCCGGGCCCGACCCTCCTTTGTCTGGTTGGAGGCGACGGGATGATTGTCCGCAAAAGCCGAGGCGGACAGGCGCGCAGGCGGAATTCCGACCGGTCCGGACAGATACCGCACCACGTTGACGGCCCGGGCGGCGGATAGCTCCCAGTTGTTCCGGAATTTATCCGAGCGCCGCGATCCGATCGGGACGTTATCGGTGTAGCCTTCGATTCGGATCGGCTGGTCGGGTTCCAATTTTAAAATCTGGCCGACCCGGTCCAGGAGCTTGAGGCCCATGGGTTTAATTTCGGCGCTCCCGGGTTTGAACAAGGACGTCTCGACCATGTTGACGGAGAGTTTGTCCCCCTCCTGTGTGACGCCGATCGCTCCTGTCTTGATCTCGTTTTGAAACCCGCCGACCAGCTTATCGTACATGGACTTGAAGCGGGTGGTCTTCTCTTCCTCGGCGTTTTCCAGCCCGGCGATTCGGTTTCGGACCTGTTCCAATTCCTGGTCTCGGGCCTCGAGGGTTTGGGAAAGGTCCCGGTTCTGGCTTGAGAGGTTGGCGACTTCTCCGACCAGATCCAAGTTGCGTTTGGCGAGTCGGTCCACATCCTGGGACTGCATCTGCCCCTTGCTCTCGCCTTCCTTAAGCTGCTGACGAAGATCTTGAATAACGGCCTGCCGGGCCGCCACCTCCGATTTCAATGTCGTGTTTTCGTCGCGGAGCCGGTCCAGATCACTTCGCGCGGCGGCAAGGTCTTTTACGGTTTCCTGATGAATTGAAGACGAAACACACCCTGATAGGAGGATCGCCAGGCCCATTCCGATTTGAAGAACCCCGGCTTTCCATCCGGGGAGGGCTTCGCCACCCAGATAGCGGCCTTCGCCACGATCATCATCCTTCGCCCAAGGTGAAGTGCGGGTTCTTCGATCCGGGCAGAGAAAACCAAATTTTGTTTCGCTCGCTAACCCCGGCTTCATAACCGGGGATGGCGCTCGCCGTTCGGATTCGATCACGGGTCGCCGCATCCGGGTCCTAATTCTAGGGGCTCACGTCGCCCCCTCCACCGGCGGAGCCGGATGGAGCCTCCCCCTCCCGCGCGCGTTGCGCGCTGGGGTCAATCACCCCGAACTATGAATCAGGGCTCACGTCGCCCCCTCCACCGGCGGAGCCGGATGGAGCCTCCCCCTCTCGCGCGCGTTGCGCGCTGGGCAGACACCCTTGAGTAGGGCCGGGAACATCTACACCGTTTTGAGAAGGTCGCGGGCTTTTTGTACGATTTCTTTTTCGGTCGGGTAGGCCGTCAACGTTTCGGCCTCCTCCAACGGAAACCACGCGGCGGCCTCGACTTCTTCGTCGTGATCCGCCGTGTCTCCGCCGCGGCAATCCATTAAATAAAAATGAACGGTCTTGTCGATCGTCGCGCGATCCTCTTTGGAGTAAAACTGGTACGAAGTTTCGCCGATCTTCCGCCGGATTTCGCCCTCCAGACCGGTTTCTTCGCGAACCTCTCGGACGGCCGCCCCTTCCAGGCTTTCCTCCGGCTCGACCCAGCCTTTTGGCAGACACCAGATCCGTTTTCCGTTTTTCAGCGTTTTCCGGATCAGGGCGATCTCGATCCCGGCGGTTCCTCGGCGGAAGATCACGCCACCGGATGAAATTTGATGTCTGGCGCCTCTGGATGTCATCGGCTCAGGAATTCGGTAGGACACTATAGCACGCCGGACGACGTTTGACAAGACACGGGGAATGGTTTTGGAGTCTTCCTCCGACCGCCGAAAAATAATCCTTGACGGGGAATGAACGGATGCCGTATGGATATAAGGATTAGCTTTCGCTTTAATTCGGTGAAGGTTTTGGATCGCGAGGGGATGAATCGTCCAATGCGAATAAAGATTGTGGCCATTTCGGTTGTCGCCGGCGCGGTGTTGACCGGCTGCGCGGTCGGCCCGGATTTCCATCGGCCGGAGCCCCCCGCCACGAAGGACTATACCCCCGCGGCGATGCCGGAGAAGACGTCGGCCACTTCGGGGATTGCCGGCGAGGCCCAGCGCTTCCTCGCGGGCCGGGATATTCCGGACCTGTGGTGGACCCTCTTTCACTCCAAGGCGCTCGATCAGATGATCCGCCAGGCGCTTGCGGGCAGCCCGACGCTGATCGCCGCGCAGGCCACGCTGCGGGAGGCGCAGGAGAACGAACGCGCCCTGGTCGGAGAGGCCCTGGTCCCGGCCGTGGACGGCAATGTTTCGGCCCAGCGGCAGAAAATTTCGGGGGCCGCGTTCGGCCAGCCCAATTTACCCGGCAGCCTCTTCAATCTTTACAATGCATCCGTGAGCGTTTCCTATGCCCTCGATCTGTTCGGCGGGGCGCGGCGAGAGTTGGAGGCCTTGCGGTCCCAGGTTGATTTTCAGGGCTATCAGCTGGAGGGCGCCCATATCGCTTTGACGTCCAACATCATCACCACCGCGATTCAAGAAGCCTCGTTGCGGGACCAGATCCGGACGACACAGGAGATGGTCGCCTTGATGGAGAAAGAGGTCGGTCTGGTCGAACGCCAGTTCCTGCTGGGCGGGGCCTCGCGTTCCGATGTGCTCGCACAGCAGGCACAACTTGCACAGACGCGGGCCACCCTGCCGCCGCTTGAATTGAATCTCGCGCAGACGCGCCACCGATTGGCGGTGCTGGTCGGACAACTTCCCAGCGAGGCGGTCCTTCCCGAATTTGAACTCCAGGGGCTGCAACTCCCTCAAGACCTTCCGGTCAGCCTGCCGTCCTCGCTGGTCCGTCAACGGCCCGATGTCCTCGCCTCGGAGGCCCTTCTGCACCAGGCGAGCGCCCAGATCGGGGTCGCCACCGCGGCGATGTTTCCCCAGATCACATTGAGCGGAAATTACGGTTCGGAGACGAGCGCGGGCCACGATCTTTTCACCGCCGGCACGAGTGTGTGGAGGCTGGGGGCCGGATTGCTCCAGCCGCTCTTTCACGGCGGGCAGTTGTCCGCCCAGCGGCGCGCCGCCATCGCGGCATACGATCAGGCGGCGGCGCAGTACCGTGAAACGGTTTTGGAGGCCTTTCAGAACGTCGCCGATGTCCTGCGCGCGCTGGAGCTGGACGCGGACCTGCTGAAGGCTCAGTCGGAGGCGGAGGCCAGTGCGCGCGAATCGCTCGATATGACCCAGAAACAGTTCGATTTAGGGGCCGTGAATTTTCTCTCGTTGCTGGATGCCCAGCGTCAGCACCGGCTGGCACAGGTCATTCTGATTCAAGCTGAAGCCAGGCGATATTCCGATACCGTGGCCCTGTTTCAGGCCCTGGGCGGCGGGTGGTGGAACCGGACACAGTGAAGACGGAGACATTTTGATGACCAAGCGTATGGTGGTGATGTTGTTGGTGGTCGGTTTGTTATTTGCCGCCATTTTCGGGTTTCAGGCCTTCAAGGCGAAAATGATCAAACAGTTCATGGCGACCATGAAAATGCCGCCGGCCACGGTGACGGCGATGAAGGCCGAGCTCCAACCCTGGCAGCCCCAGTTAAACGCGGTGGGGAGCCTGCGAGCCGTGCACGGGGTGGACGTCACAACCGAAATCGGCGGTTTGGTGCGGGAGGTGCGTTTCAAGTCGGGCGATGAGGTGAAGGCCGGCCAGGTGCTGGTCCAGCTCAATGCCGACGCGGATGTCGGGCTGTTGCGGTCCCTCGAGGCGGCGGCCGAACTGGCCCGGATCGTTTACGAGCGTGACAAGGAACAATTTGCCATTCAGGCGGTCAGTAAGGCGGTGCTGGATGGCGATGCGGCCGATCTCAAGAGCAAAGAAGCCCAGGTGGCCCAGCAGGCGGCCGTGGTCGAAAAAAAAACGATCCGTGCGATGTTTGAAGGGCGGCTCGGCATCAACGCCGTGAATCTCGGACAGTACGTGAACCCGGGAGACAAGATCGTCACACTTCAATCGTTGGATCCGATCTTTGTCGATTTTTTCCTTCCCCAGCAGAACCTCTCGCGATTGAAGATCGGACTGACCGTGACGGTGACGACCGATGCGATTCCCGGCCGAACGTTTGAAGGACGGATTAATGCGATCAACCCCAAGGTCGATCCGGATACCCGTAACCTCCAGATCGAGGCCACGATCGCCAATGCCAAGCACGAACTGTTGCCGGGCATGTACGCGACGGTGACGGTCCAGTCCGGCGGGGTCCAGCAGTACCTGACCCTGCCCCAGACCTCCGTAACCTTCAATCCCTACGGGGAAAGCGTTTACGTCATTGAGGAGGGCGGAAAGGGGGCGGATGGAAAACCGGTCCTGACCGCCCGGCAGACCTTCGTGACCGTCGGCGAGACCCGGGGCGACCAGGTCGCGATCCTAAAGGGGATCAAGCCGGGCGACCTGGTGGCCACGAGCGGACAGCTCAAATTGAAGAACGGAAGCGCGGTGGTCATCAACAACACGGTCCAGCCCAGCAACGACCCCGCGCCCAAGCCGGTGGATCAATGACCCGGGAGCCCCTCTGATGCGCTTTACCGATTTATTCATTCATCGGCCCGTTCTGGCCACCGTCGTCAGCCTCATGATCTTAGTTTTGGGGCTGCGCTCCGTGGGGTTGCTTCCCGTGCGAGAGTTTCCGGAGACCCAGAACGCGGTGGTGACGGTGGCGACCACGTACACGGGGGCCGACCCGGCGTTGGTGGCCGGGTTCATCACCACTCCGCTGGAAAACTCGATCGCGCAGGCCAACGGCATCGACTACCTCACCTCCTCCAGCGCGCAGAGCGTCAGCACGATCCAGGCCAACCTGCGCCTGAACTACGATCCGAACAAGGCGCTGACCGAGATCAACACCAAGGTCAACGCGGTGCTCAACCAGCTGCCGAAGGAGACGCAGCAGCCGGTTCTGACGATCGCCATCGGCGAGACGATCGATTCGATGTACATCGGGTTCTACAGCACGGTGCTTTCGACCAATCAGATCACCGATTATCTCATCCGGGTGGTGCAGCCCAAGCTTCAGACGGTGGATGGCGTGCAGACGGCCGAGATCCTCGGAAAACACCAGTTCGCGCTGCGGGCGTGGCTCGATCCCGATAAATTGGCGGCCTACCATTTGACCGCGGCCGATGTGAGCAACGCGCTCGCGGCCAACGACTTCATCTCCGCGGTCGGACGGACCAAAGGGCAGATGGTGACCGTGGACCTGACCGCCGACACCGGACTCCACTCGGTCGACGAATTCCGCAACCTCGCCATCAAATCGCAGGGCGGTGCCATTGTGCGCCTCGGGGATGTCGCGAACGTCACGCTCGGGTCGGATGATTACGATACCGCGGTGGGTTTCGACGGCCAGACGGCCGTCTATATCGGCATCAAGGTGGCGCCGACCGCCAATCTCCTGACCGTGATCAACAGCGTTCGCACGGCCTTTCCTCCGATCCAGGCGCAGTTGCCCGAGGGCCTGGGCGGCAAGATCGTCTACGATGCGACGAAATACGTGAACAGTTCAATTCACGAGGTGATCAGCACCCTGATCAAATCCCTGCTGATCGTCACGGTGGTCATTTTCCTTTTCCTCGGGTCCCTGCGGTCGGTGATCATTCCGACGATCGCGATGCCGCTGTCGTTGATCGGGACGTTTTTCGTCATGCTGGTGCTCGGATACTCGATCAATCTGCTGACACTGCTCTCGCTGGTCCTGGCCATCGGGCTGGTCGTGGACGACGCGATCATCGTGGTGGAAAACGTGCACCGTCATATCGAGGGGGGCATGCCCCCCATGGGGGCGGCCCTCGCCGGGGCGTACGAGCTGGCGGGGCCGATCATCGCCATCACCGTGGTCTTGATCGCGGTCTACGTGCCGATCGGGTTCATGGGCGGCCTCACCGGGGCGCTTTTCACGGAGTTCGCCTTCACGCTGGTCGGCGCCGTGACCGTTTCGGCGGTCATCGCCCTGACCCTCTCTCCCATGATGTGCTCGCGTCTCCTCAAGGGGCACGACGGCGGCGGCCAGGCCCGATTCGTCAAATTTATCGATACCCAGTTTGAGCGGTTGCGGAAGGGCTACGCCCGCCGGCTCCACGGGGCTCTCGATTCCCTGCCGGTCGTCGGAGTGTTTGCCGCGATCATCCTGGTCAGCATTTATTTCCTTTATGCCAACGCCAAGCGCGAACTCGCCCCGCAGGAGGATATGGGGGTCATCATCTCCCTGGTCTCGGCCGCGCCCAACGCGACGCTTGAGCAGACCCAGCTCTACACGCGCGAGGTTTATAAAACCTTCGCCTCTTATCCCGAGACCGACCACGTCTTCCAGCTCGACGGGATCAGCGGGGTCAATTCCGGGATCGCCGGCATGGTGATGAAGCCGTGGGACGAGCGCAAACGCACCACGATGGAAATGCAGCCGGTGGTCCAGAATCAGCTCGGCGACATCGCCGGCGTTCGCGCGGTGGCGTTTCAGCGGCCGCCGCTGCCCGGGGGAGGCCGGGGCCTTCCGGTCCAGTTCGTGATCGGCACGACCGATTCGTACGAACGGTTGAACGAAGTGTCGGAGGCGCTGATGGACAAAGCCCGGGCCAGCGGCATGTTTATGTTTGTCGACAACGACCTGAAAATAGACAAGCCCCAGACCACGGTGGAAATCGACCGCGATAAAGCGGCCCAGCTGGGGCTGACGATGCAGAACATCGGCGACGCGCTCGGGTGGATGCTGGGAGGGGGCTATGTCAATTACTTCAGCCTCGCCGGGCGGTCCTACAAGGTGATTCCGCAGGTGATGCAGCGCGACCGGCTCAATGCCGGGCACCTCCGGGACTATTACATCACGACTCCGAGCGGCGCGTCGGTCCCGGTCTCGACCGTCGTGAGTCTCAAGACCGTCGTCGTGCCGGAGACTCTGAATCACTTCCAGCAGCTCAACTCGGCCATGCTCTCGGCGGTTCCCGCCATCGGCATCACGCTGGGGCAGGCGCTGGATACCCTGGAGGCCGAGGCCAAGGAAATCCTTCCTCAGGGGTACGCGATCGACTACGGGGGTCCGTCCCGGCAGTTCAAACAGGAGAGCACCGCGCTGGTCGTGACGTTTTTCTTCGCCCTGATCATCATTTTCCTCGCGCTCGCCGCGCTGTTCGAGAGCTTTCGTGATCCGCTCATCGTGCTGGTGAGCGTGCCGATGTCGATCTGCGGGGCGATGATCTTCATCAGCCTCGGGATCGGGGGGGCGACGCTCAACATCTACACCGAGGTCGGCCTGGTGACGCTGATCGCGCTCATCAGCAAGCACGGCATCCTGATCGTGCAGTTCGCCAACGATCTTCAGCAAGAGGGAAAGGGCAAGCGCGAGGCCGTGGAGACGGCGGCCGGCATCCGTCTCCGGCCGATCCTGATGACGACCGCGGCCATGGTCCTCGGGGTGCTGCCGTTGATCACCGCATCCGGCGCCGGCGCCGTGGGTCGCTTCAACATGGGCCTCGTGATCGCGACCGGCATCGCGATCGGTACTCTCTTCACGCTCTTCGTGGTTCCCGCGATGTACATGTTCCTTGCCACGGACCGGGCCAAGGCCAGAACCTCCGCGGGAACCTGAAGTCGCGCGAGACCCCGGCTACATTTTCCTTGACATCGCATGGCCGCTTGGGCTTTCCTATTCATTGAGAGAACCTCCGGGCGACCGGAGGGGCCGTTCATTGGCACAACCGAAAGGAGGATTCCGATGCGTACGTTCGCATATTATGGCATGGCCGTGTTCCTGATGGCGGCATTCCTGTTCGTTCCGTTCCGGGGAATTCAGGCCGCCGAGAAGAAAGCGGAGCCGGCCCTAGAGGTTCCCGCCTCTTCACCGGCTGCCGGGCATAATTCGGAAGGAATCAAGCATTACAACATGGGCGTGTGGAAGGACGCCGAGATGCATTTCGGCGAGGCGGTCAAGGCCGACGAAAAATCGGCCGAGGCCCACTACAACCACGCACTCGCCTTGGACAAACTCGGCATGCACAAAGAGGCGACGGCGGAGTTCGATGAGGCGCTCAAGCTGGCCCCCGACAACAAAGCCATCGCCGACTCTCCGATCCTGAAGGCCCATCTGCAGAAAATGAAAAAGATGGAGAAGCCGATGGAGAAATCGAACGGAGGGTATTAGGTCTTTAAACGGCCGATGACCCAAAGGGCCCGGTGGAAAATCTTCCCCGGGCCCTTTTTTTTGCGCAAAACCGGCTCCGATCCGTCTTCCGCGGCCGTTGACCTCGGCCGGATCGTTGACAGCTTGGAGGATGGCCGTTATGATAAAAGTTGGCGGTCGAGCATTCCATGGATTTCCATCAGGACGTCTTAAAGGAACTCAATAAAAACATCACGCTCTCGGAGAAGCTGGAGTCGATTCATCGGGTTTTGAAGTCCAGGTTCCCGATGATCGACCGCATCGCCGTGGCCGTTTACGATGCCAAGACCGATCTGTTGAAAACCTTCAGCCACAGCAGCGGTCCGCAAGCCCCGCTGGTCCGTTACGAGGCCAAAATGGGCGAGTCGCGTTCCCTCCTGGAGATCCTGGAAACCGGGATGCCGCGCGTGATCAACGACCTGACGGTCTTCGGCCCCTCGGAACGGATGCACACCCAGCGGATCGCGGCCGAGGGGTACGTCTCCAGCTACACAATGCCGATGTACATCAACGGCACCTTCTTCGGTTTTGTCTTCTTCAACGCCCGCGAGAAAAACACCCTCGATCCCGAGGTGCTCCATTACCTGGACGTTTTCGGCCATCTCGTTTCCCTAACGATCATCAACGACCTCATGACGATTCGGACCATGCTGGCGACCGTCAAGGCCGCGCGTGACATCAGCGCCCACCGGGACATGGAAACGGGGGCCCACCTCGACCGGATGTCCCATTACGCCCGGCTGATCGCCAAGGAACTCGCCGAGCGCTACGGTTTCGACGATGAATTCATCGAGCACATTTTCTTGTTCGCCCCGCTGCACGACATCGGCAAAATCGGCGTGCCGGACGCCATCCTCCGGAAACCGGCCCGACTGACCGAGGATGAATTTGAAACGATGAAGACGCATACCCAGAAGGGCCGGCAAATGATCGACGCCATGTTGAAGGACTTCGGGCTTGATTCCTTTCAGCATATCGACGTGATGCGAAACATCGCCGAATACCACCATGAGACGATCGACGGACGGGGTTACCCGCACGGGATGAAGGGCGATGCGATCCCGATCGAGTCCAAGATCATCGCCGTGTCGGACATCTTCGACGCCCTCACCAGCCGCCGCCCTTACAAAACGGCCTGGACCAACGAGGAGGCCTTCGCGATGCTGCGCCAGCTCGCGGGGAGGCAGCTCGACAGGGACTGCGTGGACGCGCTGATCAAGAACGCCGGCCGGGTCGAAGAAATTCAAAAACGCTTCCGGGAAAACCCCTTCGCCTGAGCCCCCCTCACGCGAGCTTTGCTCGCTGGGTAGACTTCCTATTTTATCCTGTTGATTCGACGGGTCCTGTCCTTCGGCAGCCCCATCCGTCCTCACTCAGCGTTTTTCAAAGGGCTGCAGGGGAACCACACGAAGATTCCTTGGCCTTTCCGTTGCGGGCGGATGGGGCGCCCCGCCCGTGGCCACCCGTCGAATGGTTTTGGTTTACGGTTTTAGGGAGAAGTCGAACGCGTTGAGCAGGTCGTTGGCTTCCGCATCGCGCGGGCCGAGCGGCTTGAGGTCCCAGCGGGATTCGATGAACTTCAAGATCGAGGTCGTGTCGTAGGGCGTGTGATCCACGAAGCCCCGCCTGGCGTACGGGGAGACGATGATCGCCGGGACGCGCGTTCCGGGGCCCCACCGATCGACGACGGGCGGCGCGACGTGATCCCAGCGCCCGCCGTTTTCATCGTACGTGATGACGACGGCGGTCTCCTTCCAGTAGGGGCTGCCCCGGATGGAATCCACAAGGTGCTTCACGTAGGCCTGGCCCTGCAGAAGGTCGGCGTAGCCGGGGTGCTCGTTCTCCGGGCCGAGTGGCTTGACGAACGATACCGCGGGCAAGGTCCCGTTCTTCAAGGCGGCGAGGAAGTCCGAGACGTCGCGCAGATGTTCGGCCTTGGCCGGCGTGCCGTCCGCGTAGGCCGCGAAATAATTGAACGGCTGATGATGGTACTGGAATAATTTATCGGGTTTCCCGGCCATCGCGTCGTTCCAGCCGCCGGAATACCAGGTCCAGGAAATTCCCTTCTCGCTCAAGCGATCCCCGATGGTCGGCATCGTCTGGCGCGGCAACAGCTTCTTCGGATCGGCAAGGCCGGCGGGATGGGGGCGGTTGAGCGGAAAGACGGTATTGACGGCGTATCCGTCGGGCGTAACGGCGCCGTCCTTTTTGAGAACGCCGTGTTCGTCCAATTGAACGATCTCGGCGGCCGGGGCATCGGGCCATCGGGGGGTGCAGGCGCAGACCAGCCAGATGTGGTTCAGGAAAGACCCGCCGAACGCGGCATGAAAGAACCGGTCCGCGATTGTGAACCGCTTGGCCAGCTGGCCTTCCGGGCCGTCGCTGAGATCGTAAACGCTCATGACGAGCCCCCCCGCATTGCTCCAGGCGACGAACTTGTTCATCCGTCCGCCGTTGATCTGGTACTGTTCCTGATAGAAGCGGTGGACCAGGTCGCCGGTCTTCTCGTCGGGCCGGACGAACAGGCCCGCGTCGAACGGCGCCACCGGAAGATCCTTTGGGAAGCGGGGGTCGGGGGCCGGAGGATTCCGGTTCGTGTCGATCGGCGGCGGCAGCGTTCGATAAGGCCGGCCGTTTTTCATCACCTGCTTCGCCGCGTCGCCCGCGCGGGCGATGCCGTCCGCGCCGGGGAACTTTCCGTACAGCCCGTCGAAGCTCCAGTTCTCCTGGTAAATCACGACGACATGGTTGATCTTTTTCAGGCCGGAGGCCGCGGGGTCGCCCCCGGAAGGGGAGGCGGCCGCATCCGTACCGGGACGGGCCTGAAGCGCGAGAACCATTCCGGCGATCAGGAGGAAACGCAGGCTCCGTCGCGCGGAGGCGCGGACCAGGGGTCCGGACTCGGCGACGATCATGGGTTACGGAATGTCATGAGGTTGGCTGTCCTTCTTGGAGATGAGATCGAGTTGATAGGCGACGATTTTGGCGTTAAAGCTTAACTGAAATACCGGCATTTTGCTCATTTCAAGGAATCGCGCCTTGGCCTCATCGAAGCGTCCGAGTCGGCGCTCCGCTTCACCGGCGAGCATTTGGGCTGTCACCCATTCCGGGCCCTCTTTCGTCTTGCTTGTGGAAAGAAACTTCTTTAGGTGCTGGAGGGTTAAATCGATGTATTGCTTTTCTTTGTCGGGACGGTCGTCCACCTGCCACGAGGCTTGTAGATACGCGTTGGCGACGATAAAGTCCGTGTCACCCATGTACTCCAAGATTTTTGCCAGCAAAAAATAGGACGGGTTGTCCTTGGCCATTTCTTGATACTCCGGGGAGAGGACGAATTTCTTCAAGCGCACTTTTTCATCATCGGTAAAATCCTTTTTATAAACCACAAAGTGATTGCTCGGACATACGGGAATCCGAGGCGGAACATCCATATATCCGAGGGGTTTCAAATCCAGTTGGGCGCCCATACGGGGGCCGGCCATATTGGCGGGGGTTTTGAACTTCGTTCCGTCCAGGGGACAGGTGACCTCGATTTCCTTGACCGGTGCGGCCGCGGTCAATCCCCCCACGAAAAATATTAATACAAAAACCCCGACACCCAAACGTTTCTTAATCATCCTCGTTCCTCCTCTTCCCAATGCGCCGGGCCGCGGCGCGGGTTGGTTTTAATGACGCCGATCTGTTCAGGATGGCATTCCGGGATCCCCTCCGGACCCCGGCTCTATCTTTTTGAAACCCGGCCAAGTTCGGATTTCAGTTTCTTGATCTGTCCCTCGATCTGTTTGGCCTCCAGAACGAGTTTCCGCGCCTTCTCATTCAGCCGGAGATCCTTCGGGTTTTTCACGGCCGAGTCATAGACCTGCCCTCCGATCTCGGTAAATTTGTCCTGGGCTTTCTGGTTCAGACCGATGAGCCGAACCCGGAGCTTGGCCACCTTGGTCATCCGCTGCGCCTCGGCCGTCACGGAGGCGGCCCCTTTTTTGGCCGTCGCAACCCCTTCCTTCATCATCTTTTGCGCTTCGGCCGTCATCGTCGCCGCGCCCTTTTGGGCCATCCGGCGGGCCTCGGTCGACAGCACGGAGGTGCCTTCCTTGAAGAGTTCCGTGCTTTCCTTCACGGCCGACTGAAGATCCTTTTTAACGCGGTCCCAGAATTTCATGAAATCACCTCCCGTCCTTTCTTTCTACCCGCCGGGCGGCGGGGATTCCAAGAGTTCGGCCTGGGTGCGCTTAACCCATTCCCGAACCTCCAGTTCGTTTACGCCAAGCCATACACAGGCGGTATTGATCGTGATGAACACGATCACATTAATCTTCTCCCGCCCGGCCAAGCGCCCGTACAGACTGGCTTTCTCGAATTCTTTTCCCGCCACAATCGCCACCCGGGCCCCGGCGATTTTGTTGCGGAAATGAAGATAAATATCGACGAGCTGTCCGAGCTCCCTTTCCTGGATCGAAGGATCGAAAGAGGCGCGGGTGATATCGACCAGGACCCGGGGGGCGGACGGAAGATTCGGATCCTCCAATTCCCGGCGTTCGCCCTCCAGGAGATCCTCCTGCGTAATCCTTCCGGCCCACACCTCGAGAATATGGCCGGAATCCAGGATCCGGTAGCCTCTGCCCATGTCGGCGCCCTCCTTCGAACCCCCCTTTGTATAGCACGAGCCTGCGGGTAAATGCAAAAAAAAGCGGATTCCAGGGATGTCGGCCTCGGTAAGTCGGGCCTTTAAAGCGGGGAGGCCCGGGAAAGGGAATCGGCCCGTCCCTTTCCGCGACGGATGTGATCACCTTGAACGCGGCTTGGCGCGGGCGGTGGGCGGCGCGTTCCACGGGTCATCGGGCCAGGGATGCTTGGGATAGCGGCCTTTCAATTCCTTCTTCACCTCGGCGTACGTCCGCTCCCAGAATCCGCGGAGATCCTGCGTGACTTGAATCGGCCGCCGCGCGGGCGAGAGGAGATGAAGCGTCACGGGAATCTTCCCGAAGGCCACGCGGGGCGTGTCGGCCAGTCCGAACATCTCCTGCAGCTTTACGGCGAGCACGGGCGACTCGCCCGGCCGGTATTCAAGGCGCAGCCGCGATCCGCTCGGAACGGTCAGATGCGTCGGCGCGCCCTCTTCCAGGCGCCGTTGCTGTTTTCCGTCCAGGCGGGTCCGTAGAATGGCAAGGAGATCGAGCCCGGCCAGATCCTCCAGTCGTTTTACGCCGCCTAGGAAAGGACCCAGCCAATCTTCGATCGCCTCGTTCAGCGCGCCGTCGGACAGGTCGGGCCATTTTTCTTGAGGCAGCCATTGTCGAAGCGAAAGCACCCGCGCCTGAAAATCCCGCGACTCGCGCGTCCAGGGGAGAGCCCCGAGGCCGTGGGATCGAACGCCCTCCAGCGCGGCGGCGAGGACTTTTTCGGGGTCCGGTGCGGGGATCGCGCCCTCCCCGATGAGGAGCTGGCCCAGCCGTTCCTCGCGCCGTGCGATGATCCTCTTCGTTGGCGCGTCCCAGCGAACGACGTCCTCCGTGCGAAATCGGGACCCAAGATGTTCGCGCAACGCGTCGAGCTCGACGGGGGCGGCCAGATGGATCGTCCCCTCCGTCTCGCCCGCGTCAAGGCTGGCCGCAACGAGGTAGGGCGGGCGCATCCGATGCTCCGACCCCGGCAGTCGGGCGCCGCGTCCGGAAGCGAGGAGGTAACGGACATCCCCCGTCGAGCGTTGTTGCGCGATCCGGTCGGGATAGGCGAAGGCCAGCAGCAACCCGGTTCGATCGAGAACCTTCGCCGTTCCGGGATCCTTGCTTTGAATCAGCCGGAGAAACTGCCGGGACGCTTGCTCTGCACGCCGACAGGCGGCCGGATCGGCCCCGAACGACATCGCTCCCTCGCCTCCGCGCGTTCGAAAGGCCTGCAGGGCTTCGAGGCGGATCAGAAAATCGGCCGATTGTCTCCGCCCGACCGAGAGCGGGTCTCTCTCCGAAAGCAGGGCCGCGATGTCGCAGGCCAATCGTGCGAGGCCGAGTGCGTCCGCCTCGAGGATCATGTGAGCGAGACGGGGATGGACCGGCAACGCGGCCATCGAACGCCCGGCCGGCGTGATCGCGCCGTTCGGATCGATCGCGCCAAGCTCGGCCAGCAGGATGCGCGCCCGCGCGAGCGCGCCCTCGGGCGGCGGGTCGAGCCACGATAAGGTCTCGGGGTCGCGCGCACCCCACTGCGCCAGCTCCAGGGCGAACGGCGTCAGATCGGCGGCGCGGATTTCTGGGATCGGCCGTTCCGTCAGTCCGCGCTGCGCCGCCTCGCTCCAAAGCCGGTAGCAGACGCCGGGGCCGAGGCGCCCGGCCCGCCCGGCGCGCTGCTCGGCCGAGGCGCGCGACACGCGCACCGTCGTCAGGCCCGTCAGCCCGGTTCGCGGATCGAACTCGGGGACCCGCACGAGACCGGAGTCGATCACGACGCCGATCCCCTCGATCGTAAGACTGGTCTCGGCGATCGGCGTGGCCAGCACGACCTTTCGACGCGCCCCTTTCGTGGGACGGATCGCGCGGTCCTGCGCCTCCCAGGGGAGATCGCCGTAGAGCGGGAAGAGGTCGACCGGCCCGTCGGTCAGGGCTTTCTCCAGCCCTTCCTGTGTCCGACGGATCTCCCGGGCCCCGGGCAGAAATACGAGCACGTCGCCCCGATCATGTCTCAAAGCGTGGAGCACGGACTGTTGCACGGTCTCCGGCATCCGGGCTTCCGTATCGCGCGGGTCGTGGGCGGCGTAAAGAACCTCGACCGGAAAAAGGCGGCCCGGACTGCTCAGTACCGGCGCGCGGCCCAGCAGCGCGGAGACGGCCTGAGCGTCCAGCGTCGCGGACATGACCAGGAGTTTCAGATCCTCACGCAGCATCCGTCGGCTGTCGAGGCATAGCGCCAGGGCCAGGTCCGCATGCAGGTGCCGCTCGTGGAACTCGTCGAAGATCACGAGCCCGACGCCCTCCAATCCCGGGTCGGATTGAAGCCGCCGCGTGAGGATGCCCTCGGTCAGCACCTCGACGCGGGTTTTTTCCGAAACCTTGACGTCGAAGCGGATGCGGTAGCCGACCGTCTCGCCGACGGGCTCGCCGAGAAGATCGGCCATCCGCGCGGCGGCCGCGCGCGCGGCCAAACGGCGGGGCTCAAGGATCAGGATCGACCGATTCGCAAGCCACGGCTCTTCCAACAACGAAAGCGGAACGACCGTGGTCTTTCCGGCGCCGGGTGGGGCGGTCACAACGACGGAAGGATTCGCGGCGAGCGTCTCGCGCAACGCGGGGAGAATCTCCTGGACCGGCAACCGAAAGGGCAAACGGATCATCCTCGCACCGGGAGACGCCAAAGCAAAATACTTGCCGCCAACGCGAAGGCCGCCCCCGTTCCGAAGGCGGCCTCGGAGCCGAACGACTGCCAGATCCATCCGAACAGCAACGAGGCCGGAAGCGCGCCGACCCCGATCATCAGGTTGTACAGCCCGAAGGCCGATCCGCGGAGATGGGCCGGCGAAAAATCCGCGATTAAAGCCTTCTCGACGCCCTCCGTCAGTCCGAAATAAAGCCCGTAGACGGCAAACAGCGTCCAGGTCTCCCAGACCGAATCGGCGATCATAAAACCGGCGTAGGTCAATGCGTAGACGATCCATCCCGCGACGATCACCCGCTTTCTTCCCCACCGGTCGGAGGCGACGCCGCCCGGAACCGAGCTGGTCATCTTGACGATATGGAGAACGACCCACAGGAGGGGGAGATAGGCGACAATGACGCCGAGTTGTTGTGCTTTTAAAAGAAGGAAGGCGTCGGTCGAGTTTCCGAGCGTGAAAAGAAAGAGGATCAGCACGAATCGACGAAGCGTCCCTGGCATTTCCCGCCAAGCCTGCCGGATCCGCAGCGGTTCGGGCCGCGCGGTCGGCCGCGCTTCGGCCGGGATTTCCCGGACCCCGGCCCAAAGGACGCCGATCGTGATGACGCCCGGGATGACGGACAACAGGAAGACCGTCTTTATATTCAGGATAAAGACGTCGAGGAAAAGCGTGGCGAGAAGCGGCCCCACGACCGCGCCGGCGTGATCGGCCGCACGATGAAACCCGAAGGCCTTTCCGCGGTAGTCCGGCGGGGTGCTCTCGGCGATCAACGCGTCCCGCGGCGAGGTGCGAAGGCCTTTCCCGATCCGGTCGAAGAATCGCAATACCAAAACGGCAGGCCAGGAACCGGCCAGACCGATCAGCGGACGCGCGGCGTTGGACAGAAAGTACCCTCCGGCGACCCAGCTCTTCCGGCGATGGACGCGGTCCGAGATGAATCCCGACGCCAATTTTAGGAGCGAGGCGGTGGATTCCGCGATGCCCTCGACGATCCCCAGCGCGGCCGGGCCGGCCCCTAGAACGGACGTCAGAAAGAACGGCAGCAGCGGGTAGATCATTTCCGACGCCGAATCGTTCAGGAAACTGACCGCGCCGAGCAGCAGGACGTTGGCCGAAAGCCCGGCCCGCCAGCGACACGGGGCATTTTCCATAATGGGATTATTCCGGGTCATGGGACAGTGAACTCTCGGTGTATTGTATTCATTTGTTTCCGGCAATGCGAATAAAATATTGCGAACGAACTTGCGATTCATTATACTTTAATTGTTCGAGGAATCCGCCGAGGCGCGTTTTCTTTTTGTTCGTACCGTTTCTCCCCGGGTTCATCGCATCGGTTTCAACCCGTATCGCCATAGGGCATTCTTTATCCGATCGTTTCTAAGCCGGTTGAAAATTGGAGGTTCCGATGTCGTACGCCATTTTTGAACGAGTGGCGATGCCGCTGGTCATTTTCATTTCCGTAACGGCGGCCGGTCTGCTGCTTCGCGCGTGGGGGATGAATATCCTCGCCCGGTTGTCCCGGATCACGAAAACCGCCGTTGACGATATCGTTCTCCAGGCCGTGCGGTGGCCTTCCGTGTTCTGGATCGCGGCGATCGGTCTGTATGTTGCCCTTGGGACCTCCGAGCTTCCCAAGGACGCCATCGGCTATGCCTTCAAGCTCCTGCATGTTCTGGTCATCCTGTCCGTCACGCTCGTTGCGGCCAACCTGGCCTCGAGAATCGCGATTTATTCCATCCAAAAGGCCGAGATCCCGATCCAGGCGACGGGACTGACCCAGGGCGTGATCAAGGTGTTCGTGATCACGACGGGGGTCCTCATTTTGATGGAGACGCTTGGGATTTCGGTCACGCCCGTGCTGACCGCTCTGGGCGTCGGAGGACTCGCCGTCGCGCTGGCCCTCCAGGATACCCTGGGCAACCTCTTCGCCGGCGTCCATGTCCTGATGGAAAAGTCGGTCCGCGTCGGAGACTTCATCAAGCTGGAGACCGGACAGGAAGGGTACGTGGTGGATATCGGATGGCGGTCGACCCGGCTGAGGATGCTTCCGAACAACGTCGTGATCATCCCCAACGCCAAGCTCGCCCAGAGCGTCGTGACCAACTTTTACCTGCCGCAGCAGCCGATGTCCCTCCAGATTCCCGTCAGCGTGAGTTACGCCTCCGATCCGGAGCAGGTGGAGAGGGTCCTTGTGGAGGAGGCGACGGCGTGCGCGAAAGAAATTACGGGGATGCTGTCGGAACCAGCGCCGTTTGTCCGGTTCATCCCGGGATTCGGTCAGTCTTCCCTGGACTTCACGCTGATCTGCCAGGTGAAAGAATTTACGGATCAATACCTGGCCCAGCACGAGCTCCGGAAGAGAATCTTTAAACGGTTTAAACAAGAGGGGATCGAGATCCCGTTTCCGACCCGGACGGTTTACGTGAAGCGGAACGAACCGGCGAGGTGACCCGTGGGGAAGACGGACAGTCGGGCGAAGCGGCCGTTCCGGTTTTTTGAATGCACGAGCCTGATCCAGCCGACGGGAAGGCAGGCCCAGGATCTCTCCGATTTGCTCTCCCTGATCCGTATCGTGGACCCGGGCGTCATCTACCACCATACGCACCAATATTTCCTGAAGGCGGCCGTCGAGACGCCCGAATACCCGAACGACTTTGCCGTATGGGCCGCCCGGAGCCTCGAGGAAAGCGCCCTCGCGGAAAAATTGGCCAACCTGGACCTTTACGCCTTTTCCGAGATCGAACAGGTCCGCGCGGCCCTGATCGAGATCATCGAGTCGTATCTCGGGGAGAACCCCGCGCCCCGGCCGGCCCGAGACGGAGACGCCTTCTTCTTCAACGACGCGGTCACGATTATCGCGGAAACCGGCTTCGAGGCCGAGACCCTGCCCGCGTTCTTAGAAGCGCTCGATCGCGTGGGAACCAGCAGCATCTACTTCCATTTCTTTGAGGCGCGGTTCCGTCTGCGGCGTCCGGCGGACGACTTTTCGGTTTGGATCGGTTCCGAACTCAATCGTCCGGACCTCGCGCAGGCGATCCGCGGGTTGGACCCCTACCAGCTCAGTCTCGAAGGACTTCGCCATCGGATTTTAACCCTGCTTCGCCCGACCGTTGCGAGGGGTGTGCGTTGAGAGGCCTTTCCGAATACAACGGCATCGCCGAGCCGGATGAGATCCGGTTATTGACCCGTTTGGGGGAAAGGCTCCGCGGCCGCTCGTTCCTCCATGTCAACTCGACCTCCGTCGGCGGCGGCGTGGCGGAAATTCTCCATCGCCTGATCGCCCTGTTCGGCGACCTGGGCGTCTCGGCCCGGTGGGAAGTGATCAAGGGCGATCAATCCTTCTTCGAGGTGACCAAACAGATTCACAACGGTCTTCAAGGCCAGGCCGTCGAGATGAGCCCCCGGATGTGGGAAATCCATCGGGAGGTTAACGAGGCCAACGCCGGACAGATGGATCTGGACGCCGACCTTGTTTTCATCCATGACCCGCAACCGGTCCACCTGATCGAGCATCGCAGGAACGGCCTGTGGGTCTGGCGCTGCCATGTGGACGTGTCCCATCCGCATCCGCCCGTCTGGCGGGGGCTTGCGGCGGACGTCGGCCGGTACGACGCCGCAATTTTCTCGGGGGCCCAGTTCGCCCAGCAGCTGGCCGTTCCGCAATTTGTCGTGCCGCCCTCCATCGATCCCTTGAGCGAGAAAAATCGGGACCTGAGCGATCCGGAAATCCAGGCGGAGCTGGAGGCGCATCAAATTCCCCGGGACAAACCCATCCTGCTCCAGGTTTCCCGCTTCGACCGTTTCAAGGACCCCGTCGGCGTCGTTCAGGCCTATCGAATGGTGAAGCGGTATTACGACTGCCGATTGATCCTGGCCGGGGGAACCGCGACGGACGATCCGGAGGGGGAAGGAATCCTGGCCCGCGTTCGTGAAGAGGCCCGCGATGATCCCGATATCCGGATCCTGTTATTGCCGCCCTTCAGCGACCGGCTGATCAACGCCCTGCAGCGGGCCGCCGCGGTCGTCCTACAAAAATCCACGCGGGAGGGTTTCGGGTTGACCGTGGCGGAGGCGCTCTGGAAGGCGAAGCCGGTCATCGGGGGGGCGGTCGGAGGGATTCCCTCCCAAATCCACCACGGCGTCACGGGCTTTCTGGTCCATTCGGTCGAGGGCGCGGCCTACCGCATCCGCCATCTGCTGCATAATCCCGGGCTGGGAAAAAAGATGGGCGAGATGGGCCGGGAGCATGTCCGGCGAAATTTTCTGATCACACGGCAGGCGAAGGACTACCTGGCCCTATGGGCGGCCCTGGAACATCGGGGGGAGCGCGTGATCCAGATATGATCGATGACGATAACAACGGCGGACCTTCCGGGCGCCTTGCTGAACGGCTCCAGACCGGTGGAAGGCGCTTCATCGTGGTTTCAAACCGGGAGCCCTACGTCCACCGCAGGTCGCGGGAGGGAACACGCTGGATGCGGCCGGCGGGGGGCGTTACGGCCGCGCTGGATCCGCTGCTCCAAACCATGGATGGAACCTGGGTGGCCTGGGGGAGCGGGGACGCCGACCGCCTGGCCGTGGACTCGCGGGACCGGGTTCGCGTGCCGCCCGACCGGCCCGCTTATACGCTGCGCCGGATCTGGTTGACGGCCGACGAGGTCGAGCGGTACTACCATGGATATTCCAACCGGTTTCTCTGGCCGCTGTGCCACGTGACCCTGGATCGGGTCGTCTTCCGCCAAAATTATTGGGAGGGATACCGGAGCGTGAACGAGCGGTTCGCGGAGGCGATCCTTGAGGAACTCGACGAAAAGCCCGGGGTGGTCTGGGTTCAGGACTACCAACTGGCCCTCTGTCCGGCGTTTTTAAAAAGGCGGCGTCCGGATCTGACCGTTGCGCTTTTCTGGCATATCCCCTGGCCGGCGCACGACGTGTTCCGGATCTGCCCGCAGCGAAAGGAACTGCTGGAAGGACTGTTGGCCTGCAATCAGATCGGGTTTCATCTCGACCGGTATCGCGAAAATTTTCTGGAGTGCGTCAAACGGGAATTGGGCGAGGGTTCGGAGATCTCGAAGGAACGGATTCGGTACCGCGGACATGAGACCACGGTCTCCGCGATCCCCGTGGGCATCGATTTGGGGATGTTCGAACAACGGGCGCGTTCGCCGGAAACGGTGAAGCGGATGGCGAATATCAAAAACCGTCTGGGCATCGGACCGGAAACGATCGTCGGACTGGGGGTCGACCGGCTGGACTACACCAAGGGACTGCTCAAGCGCCTCTGGGCCCTGGAAGAGTTCCTTCGCCGTTATCCGGAATATCACGGCCGTTTTCTTTTCATCCAGATCGCGGCGCCCACCCGCGCCGAGAGCGAGCCCTATCGGGGATACCGGGACATTCTTCAGGCGAGCGTCCGGGAGATCAATCAGCGGTTCGGCCGCCCGGGCTGGAGGCCGATCGAATACATCGAGGGACAGCTCAGCCACGCGTCGGTCGTCGCCTATTACCGGCTGGCCCATTTCTGTCTGGTCAGCTCCGTTTACGACGGGATGAACCTGGTATCGAAAGAGTTCGTGGCTTCCAAGATCGACGAGCCCGGCGTGCTCCTGCTGAGCGAAATGGCCGGCTCCCTGGAGGATCTCGACGGGGCCCTGCCGATCAATCCCTACGACGTGGAAGGCACGGCCGAGGCGATCCGGACGGCGATCGAGATGCCCGTCGAGCAGCAGCGGATCCGGATCACCCGCATGAGGGAATCGGTTCGGAAGCACGATATCCGCGAATGGATGGGAAACAACCTGACCGCCATGACGGCGGCCTCCGGATAAGCGATGAAAAATTCAGTCCGACCGATCGAGGGGTTGTTAAGGCGGGCAAAGCCGAACGGATCCCCGGCGCTTTTTCTGGATTTTGACGGCACGCTGGCGCCCCTCGCCCCCCGGCCGGATCAGGCCTGGCTGAAGTCCGAAACGCGTCGTCTGCTGACGCGGATCTCCCGACGAGTTCCCGTGGCGGTTCTCAGCGGGCGATCGCTCTCGGATATCAGGTTCCGTGTGGGGATTAAAGGAATCGTTTACGCGGGGAACCATGGGCTGGAAATAGACGGAGAGGGTTTGCGGTACCGCATGGAAGGCGAGGAGGATTGGCGGCGTCGGCTGCGGTCCCTGGGGACCCGGTTGCGGGATGGTCTTAAAGGCCTGCCGGGTATTCTCATCGAAGATAAGGGCTACACCCTGAGCGTGCATTACCGCCTGGCCGGCGGCGCCGTCCGACGGAGAGCCGGCCGGCTATTGGCCGGGTGCCTGAGGCCGCTTCGGCGCCGGGGGCAGGTCCGGGTGGGCCGGGGGAAGGCGGTCTGGGAGATCCGCCCGCCGATCGATTGGGACAAGGGAAGCGCCGTCGCCTGGATTCTGCGCCAGCCGGAGTTCCAGGGTCGGTGGCCGTTGTACATCGGGGACGACGAAACGGATCAGGATGCCTTTCGCGCCATCCGGAAGATCGGTCTCGGAATCGCCGTTGGGCCGCCGGGGAAAAAAGGGTGGGCCCGCTATGCCGTCCGGGGACCGAGAGACGTCGGCGTGTTTCTCCGGCGGCTGCTTACATTGCTGCCCGTGGAAGCCCCGCGATCGCGGGGGACGGAACCCCGTTCGGGATCCCATCCGAAACGATGATCGCGACGAAGCGATGAAGACCGTTCGTCAAGATTGTAAGGGAATATAAATGGGAGGATCTCATGAAATTGAATGTAAAGGCTTTCGCGTTGACATTTGGATTGATCTGGGGATTCGGTCTTTTCTTTCTGACCTGGTGGATCATGGCGTTTGACGGGGCCACGGGCGAGGCGATGTTCATCGGACGGGTTTATCGCGGGTACTCCGTCAGTCCCGCGGGCAGCCTTATCGGTCTGGCGTGGGCCCTGATCGACGGTTCGATCGGAGGCGCGATCTTCGCCTGGCTGTATAATTTGATCGCCTCGCGCGATTCCAAGTTAGGATGGGTTACGTCGGGATGAACCGATGGAGATAAGTACGGCGGGACGTGCGCTACATGAGAGAGGTTTCGATTCCGGAATCGACCTCGCTCATGCAAAAACTCGCCGGAGAACGAGCTCAGCATGCCGGTACGCGAACAGCGGAGCTGAGGAGCCGGAGAATGATTCATGTGCCGCGGGGAAACGACGGGTCCGTTTTTTCAGATGGCGCCGGAATTCGAGCCCGCGGTGAGGGCCGGCGTCCGTGTTCCGTGATTTAAAGTGTGGCTGACGTGAACAAGCACACCGACGATTATTCACGACAGACGATCGACGAAACCATCCGTGAGTTGCAGACGGACGGCGCGCGCGGTTTGGAAAGCGCCGAGGTGGACAAGCGCATCGGCCGCTTCGGCTTCAACGAGATCGCGGAAAAAGAAGAGCCGCTCTGGCACCGCGTCTTCCGCCGCTTCTGGGGTCCGATCCCCTGGATGATCGAGGCGGCGGCCCTTCTCTCGGCGGTCGTCCGGAAGTGGGATGATTTTGTCATCATCGCCATCATGCTTTTGGTAAACGCCGGTCTGGATTTCTTCCAGGAGCATCGGGCGCTGAATGCGCTCCAAGCCTTGAAACAGCGCCTGACCGCCGAAGTCATCGTACTGCGCGACGGGAAATTCATGACCATCCCGGCGCGGGAGCTGGTGCCCGGCGACGTAATCAAGCTCAGGATCGGGAACATCGTGCCCGCCGACGTCCAGTTGCTTCAGGGCGATTACCTTCTCATCGACCAGTCCTCGCTGACCGGCGAGTCCCTGCCGGTCACAAAAAAGGAGTACGGGTTTTCCGAGGACATGATCCGCAGCCTGCTGTTCTTGAAACTGATCGTGGCCGGCCACAGCACACTGTACATTACACGCGCCCGGGGATGGTTCTGGCAGCGCCCCTGGCCCTCCCCCCTCCTGTTCGGGGCCACCTTCGGCACCGAGATCCTCGGCACCTTGATCGCCGTGTACGGGTTTCTGATCACGCCGATCGGTTGGAAATATGCGGTCTGGATGTGGGCCTACGCGCTGGCGTGGTTCGTTTTCAACGATGCGGTCAAAATAGGGGCCTACCGCTTAATGAGGCAACGGGAGGTGGGGGCTTAGGACTTGTTCCTTCCTTCTCGATCGGCGCGACAACTCTAAGGAGGAAATTATGATTGAGCAGATCCAGGACCTTCCCGACAATGTGTTGGGTTTCAGGGCCAAGGGCATTGTAACGGCAGCCGATTACGAGGCCGTGATCGTTCCTTCGGTCGAAAGGACGCTCTCGAAACATAGCAAGATGCGGATTCTCTATCATCTCGGCACGGAATTCTCCGGATTTGAAGCGGCCGCGATGTGGGAGGACATGAAAATCGGCCTGAAGCACCTCACATCGTGGGAAAAAATTGCCGTGGTGACGGAGGTGGACTGGATTCGAGCAGCAGTGAAGGCATTTGCTTTCCTGCTGCCCGCACGGATCCGTCTCTTTAATAACAGTGAATTCCACGTCGCCCGTGAGTGGGTGTGTGAATAGCGGTTCCGCATTTCCTGCTCGTGTGGAAGGGATCAGGCTTTCCCTTTTTTTCCTCTCTCCGGGGCCAGGCGAAGAGCTTTTTCGGCTTTGACCGTGATCACGGGACAGGAGACGCGCTCAATCACCCTTTCGGCGGTGCTTCCCATAAAGGCATGAGCGAAGCCTTTCCTGCCGTGGGTGCCCATGACCACCATATCCACTTTGTTTTCTTGAACAAATTTTACGATTTCTTTGAAAGGTTCGCCCGTAAGGACGTGTCCCTCGGCGTTGATTCCGTTATTGTTCAAGCCCTGAACCTCTGTCTCAACCCGTTCGCGCAGCGTTTGGTTCCAATCCATAAAAGGATCCTTGGACCGAAACCCGGGAGGAAAGAAGGATGTCTCGACCCAATAAGCCGGCCATTCGACGACATGAAGAACGAGGACCTTGGCGTTAACCATCCTGGCGAGTGAACCGGCATAAACGATGGCCCGTTCCGACTGGACAGAGAAATCCACGGGCACAAGTATCTTTTTGATGTTTACCGAAAAGCCCGGTTTTTTTAATTCTGGACTAGCCATTTTCACTCCTTCCTCTTACTTGTTTATTCTTCCGAGCCGCGCATCGCAAGCCGGCTCAATCGCATTGTGCCTGAACTGCCGATTCAGCCGGCGTCGCATGCACGACGGAATCTCGGCCGGTGTTCAAAGCCGTTGGGCGCATTATCGCACGTCCCTCGCAGGAAAATCAAAGCGGGAAAGAACCCGGACGGGGGGAGAATAAGATGAAGCAATAATATCGGAATGCGGTCTCAAAAAACCGGATTCCGACCGCCGGATGGGCATGACCCGGAAGCCCGGCCCGGCTTTTTTCATCGTAGGGGATTGGTGTTTTTCCCTATCGATCACGGGACTTTTTTGGTACCATGGGGATCACGGTTGAAGATCGGTTGACCCGCGAGATTCTATCTGAGTGAGATGAAGCTTGCTTTGATTCTTTCCGGCGGGGCGCGATGGCGGCCTACGAGCCGGGAGTCGTTCAATCCCTCAGCCCTGAGATCAGGTCTTCTTCAGGGCCTCGAGGCTCAGCATGATCACTTCGATCTCCTCGGTGATCTCTTCCTGACGAAGCCTGTTGCGCGTCTGAAAAAGTTGGAACGAGTCCTGTTCGATGGTCCGGATCGCATGATCCATGTGTTGTTGACGAAGGAGGTTTTCCGCCATCAACGAGCCGTAGAACAGTCCATGGATGTGATGAAGAAGGTAATGGTCAACCAGCTCGGTCATGAGGGAATGGGGCGACAGGTTTAATCGCGGTGGGTAAGGAAAACGAGGGCCCCTCCGTTCCGTTTGCTTAAAGGGTTGAAAGACCGATACCGTGGTTCCTTTTTCCTCCGCATGGTGATGAAAGACGGTCAGGCGTAACGCGCCGCGGGTGGACTTCAGGCTGTTCAGCGTCTCCATTAATCGGGTCAATACGGATTCCACTTCTTCCACGACGGCGGGACCCTCGAGCGAAGCGGCCACGCGAGGTTCATTTGCCAGCCGGACCGAGAGCCTCCGTCCCACCGCAACCACGGCCACCTTCTCCGGAGCGGTCCTTCGGAGCTGGGTCTCAAACGCCGGAAGCAGGGTTTCGTTGAAATCCCCGCAAAATCCGCGTTCCGAACCGATCAGGAGATAAACGTCCCGGCGGGTTTCCGGTTCAGCCAGGAAGTCGGGATAGAAACTCAGGAAGTCCGCCGCGACCGTCTCCATGTCGTCCACGACCCGTTGTTGTGTTGCGAGGAAACGGGTCAGTTTGTGCATTTCGATGAGCGAGAGGTTTTTCATGGCGTTCAGGATGTCCTTGATGTCGCCCAAGGCCCGCAGACGCCGTTCGATTTCCCGACGCCTTGTCATGGCGAACCCTTCGGTTTCAGCCAACTGGAGACCGCTTGAGCCCAGGTTTCATGGCTGTCCGACAATTGAAGTCTGCTTTCAGCCAAACGAACGGCCAGCCGGTCCAAGCGCTCCGGAATGTCGCCGGGGTCCGCGTCGTCGAAAAGCCCCTCGTTGTAAGCGACCAACCAGGCCATTTGAAACTCGATGCTCAGCGGGGACAGACGGCCCTGTTTCAAAATTTCCCGGAGGACCCGCCCCCGTTTGACCTTCAATTCCATGGAGGCTTCCAAGCGGGCCCCGAACCGCGTGAATACCTCCAACTCCAGAAACTGAAGATAATCGAGTTTCATCCGACCCGCTTCCTCCTTGATGCGCGGATGCTGGGCCTTGCCGCCGACCCGCGACACCGACCTGGTGATATCGATAGCCGGAAGATACCCGGCGGCGAACAGCGCGCGGTCAAGATAAACCTGACCGTCGGTGATCGAGATCAGGTTGGTCGGAATGTAGGTGGCGATTTCCCCTTGTTCGGTTTCCACGATGGCCAAGGCCGTCATGCTGCCCCCGCCGTGGGCGCCCGACAGGCAGGTGGACCGCTCCAGCAAACGCGAATGCAGATAAAAAATATCGCCCGGATAGGCCTCGCGTCCGGGGGGACGGCGCAGCAGCAAGGATAGCTCACGGTACGTACGCGCATGGGTGGTCAAATCATCGTACACCACCAGAGTATTTTTTCCCTGTTGCATCCAAGCCTCGGCCACCGCGCATCCGGCGAACGGAGCCAGGTATTTCAGACCCGGCATGGCCGTCGCTTCGGCGACGAGCACGACGGTATGAGCCGCGGCACCGGCCTGACGCAACGTTTCGATCGTGTTGACCACCGTCGATCGTGTCTGGCCGATGATGACATAGATGCAATAGACATCCTTGCCTTTCTGGTTAATCACCGCATCGATCGCCAACGCGCTCTTGCCCAGTCCGTTATCGCCGATTATCAATTGCCGCTGGCCTTTCCCAATCGGAATCACAGTGTCGATGATCTTGTTGCCCGTGTAGAGCGGCTCCTTTACAAAATCGCGCGCCACGATGGGGGGCGAGAGCGCCTCCATATCCCGTCGCCCCCTGCAGTCCGGCATCGAACCCCCATCCAGCGGGTTCCCCAACGGGTCGATAATGCGCCCGAGCAGGGCATCCCCCACGGGGAGGCTGAGGCGCCGGCCGGTGAGGAAGGCAGCCATTCCGGCCGTTAACTGTTCCGTTTGCTGCAAGAGAATAGCCCCCAGCGAGTCTTGGGCCAGATAGAAGACGAGGGCCCGGCTGCCGTCTTCCAGTTGAAGGATCTCATCCATCGCGGCCGTCGGCAGTCCTTTAATCCAGGCAATTCCGTCTCCGATCGATACAAGGCTCCCCTGCTCGGTGACGCGCAAGCCGAAGCGATATCGTTTTATCCAATTTGACCGTCGGGCGAGTGCGGAGCCGTTCCGTTCTTTATCCAATTGAGCCATCACCGGCCTCGGAGAAATCTTCCAGCTCGTCCTGCAGGTTGGCGCGCAGCACCCAGGGACCGATGCTGATACGAACCCCGGCGATCAAGTGGGCGTCTTGGATCAGCTCGCAGCGCACGGGCTGTCCGATCAGGTCCTCGATGACGCGTATCAGGGCGTCCCGCTGATCCGCGCGGACGGGAAATGCGCTGATCAGCTTCACACTTGAACCGGGGGCCTGATGGGCGGCGCGAATCGCTTGCTTCTTTTCATCTGGAAGACGCGGCAGGTCTTTCATCACCATATCAATTATTTTGGATTCCAGTTCGGGAGACGCAAAACGGGGCAACAACCCGGCCAAAAAGCGTCTACCCTGCGCCAAGGCCTCTCCTTCGACCCCGCGGCTGAGTTCGTCGATGCGCCGTTGCTCAAGAACCAGATTCTTCTCGCGCTCCTGTTCCAGCGCGATTTTCAACTCCGCCATTAAACGCGCGCGCTCATCCTTGATTTCATCCCGCAGTTGTGTCCGGGCTTTTTCCTTCTCGCGTTCCCAATCCTCCAGCCGACCTTCATATTGGTGTTTAAGAGCCTGAGCCTCGCTTTGTATCGTGTTGGCATCGGCCAGGGTCTTTTCGATCGCGGCCTTGCGTCGCACAATGGCCTCCAGGACCGGTTTGTATAGAAACCGCTTCAGGATCCAGAGGAGGACCAGAAAGTTGATGACCTCGAGAACGAATGTCGTCCAGCTGAATTCCACCCGTCATCCTTTTCCAGGAAATAATCCCCAAAAATATGTCGCCCGATCCGCCGTCGAGCTATTTCATCAGATATTCGAGCAGCGGGTTTCTGAACAGGATAATCAGCACGATCACCAGAACGTAAATGGCCAGCGATTCGATCATGGCGAGGCCGATGAACAAGGTCCGCGTGATCGATCGTTCCGCCTCGGGCTGCCGGGCCAGTGCGTCGAGCGCCTGCGTAATGGCACGGCCCATCGCAACCGCCGGAAACATGACGCCCAGTGCAATGGCCAGTGCGGAAACCACGGTCGAGAGCAAGGTAAACCAGGTCATATCGCTCATGTGATACTCCTATTCTCCCCTTCGCTTGAGTTGTTGATACTGGATCCCCCCCGCCACGTAGATCAGCGCCAGCATTCCAAAGATATAGGCCTGCACCAGGGCCTCGACGATATGGAGCAGCAAGAGAGGCACCGGCACCAGGAAACCCGCCACCAGCAAAACCAAGAGAGCCGCAAGTTGCAGGCTCATCATATTACCGAACAGCCGCACGGCCAGCGCGATGGTGCGCGAGATTTCGCTGAGCAGGTGGAACGGAAGCAGGATGGGGTTCGGGGTCAGATAATGGCGCAGGTAGTTTTTCAGTCCCTGGGTTCGGATACCGTACCAGTGTGCCGATAGGAATACCAGAACCGCCAGGGCCGCGGTCAGCGATAAATCGCCGGTCGGAGCCTGCAAGCCCGGGATCAACCCGACGAGATTGGCGGTGACAATGAAGATCCACAGGGTGCCGATGAAAGGAAGCACGGGCCGGGAATGATCGGGCAACACGGCGGAAACCGCGTCCTCGATCGCGCTTACGGCCCCTTCCACGACGGTCTGCCAGGGTCCGGGGTCAAGGCTCAAACGGCGTGTCGAAAACCATGAAACCAAGGACAACCCCAGAAGGATGCCCCACGTGGTCACGACTGTCTGGGTGATCACCAGCGGACCGAGGTGAAATACGGACGCGCCGAATATACCGGAGGTCGCCATTCTCTATTCCTTAATGAACCAATAGACGTTGATCGAGCCAATGAATATCCCTAGAACGATCAGGCTGACGGTCCAGCGTACGGAGTAACCCTCAGACCAGCCATCGAGCCAGCGGCCGAGATACGCGCCCGCGATCATCGGCAGGACCATCAGCAGGCCGAGGGTGCCCAAATAGACCGATTGCGCCAGCAGCGTGGGACGGTCCTTCTCGGCCCGTTTCATCCGTTCCGCGTCCCGTTCCATGCTTTTTTTGAGTTTATTCTGATTCGGCTTCTGTCTTGCGCCTGGACGGTTCATGGGGAACCTTCCTCGCCGCGTTCCATCCTCTGCAGACGCTTGAACATCTCGGCTTCGAGACGATGCAGGCTTTCCTTCATGCCGCGCAGCTTTTCCTCCTCCATCCCCAGTTGCTCCTCCAGGGCCGAACTGATGCGCTGGTAGTCGGTATCAATCAGGTAACGCCGCGTATTAATGGCGAGTCGATCATCTACAAAATAAAGCAAGGCGCCGGGCAGCGCCAAATAGTTCCAGACATTCTCGACGGTCCGATAACGGGCCAAACCGAATGCGAGCGAGGTGATCATCCGCGCGTGCCCGGCCAGAATTCCGAATTGGCCGGAGCGATCCTCTCCGACAAAGCTGGTCACCCCCTCGATCCGTTGAAACTGGGTGGCGCTCTGGAGATGGAGGATGAAGGGCCTCATCGTCGTTCGGTCTTCAGGGTCCCGCGCATGTAACAGCGATCTTCGGGCAACCCGTCGAAATCCCCCCGGAGAAAGGCTTCGCAGTCGTCCAGCGTGTCCCGAAGCGGGACGGAGACCCCTTTGATGCCGGTGTGCTCCGCCATTACGTGGAACGGCTGGGTGAGGTACCGCTGTAGTTTTCGGGCCCGTAACACGATACGTCGATCCTTTTCCGAGAGCTCTTCGAGGCCGAGCATGGCGATAATATTCTCAAGCTCGTGATAACGGGCCAGGTGCTCCCGGACCCCCTCCGCCACGGCGTAATGCCGATCGCCGAGAAAGTAGGCGCTCATCATCTTGCTGGCGGACTGCAGGGGATCGACCGCGGGATAAATCCCGTTGCCGGCCTGGGCCCGGGACAGGATCACCGTCGTCTCCAGATGGCCGAGAAGGGCGCTCACCGCCGGATCGGTCATATCGTCCGCCGGAACATAGATGGCCTGAACCGAGGTGATGTCGCCCCGGGTGGTGGAGATGATGCGGTCCTGCAACTCGGCCACCTCGGTCATCAGGGTCGGCTGATACCCGACGGTGGCCGGCATCCGCCCCAGCAAGCCCGAGATTTCGCTGCCGGCCTGCACAAACCGGAAGGCGTTATCCATGAGAAACAGGACTTCCTTGTGAAGGGTGTCGCGAAGGTACTCGGCATACGACAGCGCCGTCATGCCCACCCGAAAACGCACCCCGGGGGATTCGTCCATCTGACCCAAGACCATCAGGGTTTGGGGCATCACGCCGGCGTTTTGCATCTCCCGCCATAACTCGTGGCCTTCACGGATGCGCTCGCCGACCCCGGCGAAAACGGAGACTCCTTTGTGCAGATGGACGATGGCATGCATGAACTCCATAATGAGCACCGTCTTGCCGACCCCGGCCCCGCCGAAGAGCCCGGTCTTGCCGCCCTTGACAAACGGACAGAGCAAATCAATCACTTTGATGCCGGTTTCCAACACTCCGCTGACGCTCTTCGTTTCGTGGAGCGAGATCGGCTTTACAAGGATGTCGCGGAATTCCTTCGCGGTGATCGGCGGACCGCCGTCGATCGGCTCACCGAAGATGTTAAGCATCCGTCCGAGGCATTCCGGGGCCACGGGCACGCGCAGCGGCCCCCCCGTATCGAACACTGGAACGCCGCGCTGCAGTCCGGTGGTCCGATGCAGCGTGATGGCGCGCGCGTGCCGCTGGTCCAAATGAAGGTGAACCTCGAACATGTAGGCCTCATGATCGAGGGAGGCGACAAGGGCCCGATGGATCGGGGGCAAAACCTCGCAGGCGATATCCACCACGGGGCCGTGGACCTCGACAATCGTTCCGATCGCCTTTCGTTGAATTCCCCCGGTCGGGGCCGGTGTCGTCATCGGGTTTTTCTTCCTGCAGCTTCCGGTGGGCTCTCCCGTTGCCGGATTGCACCGGCTCCGGGGGGCCTAACCCGTCGTCGGGGCGGGCTCGTCCCGCCCCGGCTGTCCTCTCACGACCAATGCGGGGCGGACCGGAATGATTTTGGATGATACCCTGATCGACGGACGGAATCAAGAAGGGAGGCCGGCGGGGGGGAGGATCTGGACGGTACCCAGGCGGATGGGTTCCCCTCATCGCCCCGGGCGCATTGGGCGCGCTCTTCGCTCTTTAAAAATTATTTTGAAACCTCAGCCGTCGGCTCCGTCCGTAGCCCCGCCGGAGGTGTGTGTCGTCGGCTTCGACAGGCATAACAGAAGCGTTCGCGGGCTGAGATGGTCCATGGTGAAGATCAGGCCGATATAGACAAAGAAGAACGTCCGGATGAAAAAGGCCAGCTCGCCGTGAAACCCACGGATCGCGGTTTCGTTGGTGTTTACCGCCATGGCGGGTCCGAAGAGAGCGGGGAAGCGTTTGTAGTTCCCTAAAATCAAGCCGAAGACCAGGGCCGCCATCGCGCCGTTGCCGCGGATAAATTCGGCCAGGCTGAACAGGAGAAATAATACCGCGAGGGTCAGCATGTAGGCAAAGTGAGGCTTTTGAAGCCGTTCCAAAATCTTCGACCACCCGATCCCGCAGGCCGCGCCCAGGAGAATCCCAATGATGAATCGTCCCAGCAGATCCTGGAGGGGAGTGATCCATTCCGATTGGCCGGTCGGAATCAAGTGCACCAAGCTCGCGGCGATTACCACGCAGAGAATGTCGGTCAGTGACGATTCCAGGCTGAGGATCGTCTTGGCCTCCTCGCTCATCCGCATCTGGGTGACCAGAGGCATCACAATCGCCCCGCTAGTTCCGCCCACGATGGACCCAAGCAGCACGCCGAGGGGGAAAGGGTATCCGAAAAACCGTGAAATGAAGGCGGTGAGTGCCGCCGTGGCCAGGAAACCCAGCACGGCCAGAAGGACGGCGCCGGTAAATTGCCGCAGAATGCTCCGAAGGTCGAGCGTCATGCCCCCGTCGAAAAGAATCATGATCATCGCGAACGTCGCAAAGTAAGGGGTGAAGCCGGCGAGCTGGGTCGGATCCATCAGGCGAAAAACCGGGCCGAGGAGAATCCCGATGAGGATCAACACGGGCAGATCGGGGATTCGAGTCTTTTAAAAGACGACCGTGCCGAAAAAGCCGATGAAGATGATGATTCCGATTAAGGCGAATGCCAGGTTTACCGTCATATGATATATCCGAGGAACGCGGTGAGCGCGCCTCCGTTAAAAAAGTTGAAAGGTCCGCCTTGATGCGGTATACTTAGTAAACTGTTAAGCCCTCGAACCGTTTCCATTATACTGTAAAGTCCCCCTGGCTCCAACAAATAAGGAAGATTGATGGCCGATTTTTATCAGACCGGAGTCATATCGACTCTTCACCGCCTGGGCCGGGTGAATCTGGATTGGCTGGAGACGCAATTGGAGGCCTTCTCCCACCAGATGCCGATCGCGCTCGTGCTTCCGTGTCTTTACTCCGAGCTGGAGGGGCCGGCGCTCAAGGAAATCGTCAAACAGCTCCAATCCGTGAAATACCTCCGGGAAATTATCATCTCGCTGGGACGGGCCGACCGGAACGAGTTCGGCTATGCGCGGCAGTTTTTCAAGGACCTGTATTGCGAACACCGGATCGTCTGGGTCGACGGGGAGCGCGTGCAAAAGCTTTTGGCCCTCCTGACCCAGAGCGAGCTGGACATCGGAAGCGAGGGCAAGGGCCGCGCGGCCTGGCTGGCGTACGGGTACGTTTTGGCGCGGCGGCAAAGCAAGGTGATCGCGCTCCACGATTGCGACATTCTCACCTACAATCGAGAGTTCCTGGCGCGCCTCTGCTATCCCGTGGTCAATCCGAACATGGGCTATGAATTCTGCAAGGGCTACTACCCGCGCATCACCGACCAGTTGCACGGAAGGGTCACCCGGCTTTTCGTCACCCCGTTGATAAGGACCCTGGTGAATATGATCGGCCACCATCCCTTTCTGGTTTATCTGGACAGCTTCCGCTACCCGCTGGCGGGCGAGTTCTCGATGCTGGCCGATCTGGCCCGGGTGAACCGGATTCCGGGCGACTGGGGCCTGGAGGTCGGGGTCCTGGCCGAGATCTACCGGAACGTTTCCGTGAAGCGGGTGTGCCAGGTGGACCTGTCCGATAACTACGAGCACAAGCATCAGGCCCTCTCCTCGGAGGATCCGCAGACCGGTCTGATGAAGATGGCGATCGACATCGCCAAATCGCTCCTTCGAAATCTGGCGACGGAAGGTCTGGTTTTTGACGCGGCGTTCTTCAACACGCTCCGCACGGCCTACCAGCGGGCCGCACAGGATACGATCAAGAAATACGAAGACGACGCCATCATCAACGGGCTGGTCTTCGACCGGCACGCCGAGCGGCTGGCGGTCGAGGCCTTCACCCGGGCGATCCGGATCGCGGCCGAGGAATTTGTCCAGGATCCGCTGGGCATTCCCTTGATCACGAACTGGAACCGGGTTGTCTCGGCCGTTCCGAAGTTTTTCGAGATGCTGGAGAACGCCGTCGACGTGGACAACGCGGAATGACGGTTTCGATGGTGCGAGAAGACCTGAAGAC
>Ga0335084_10000432_pt1 | contig 35369 bp, 39 predicted proteins | sample Lox_Sample_44_FD_206721 | JGI IMG/M metagenome (GOLD analysis project Ga0335084, IMG submission 206721) | Soil microbial communities from Loxahatchee National Wildlife Refuge, Florida, United States - Lox_Sample_4.4 | ecosystem: Environmental > Terrestrial > Soil > Wetlands | place: USA...
TCAGGGTTTCCCCCATTGCGCAAAATTCCCCACTGCTGCCTCCCGTAGGAGTCTGGACCGTGTTTCAGTTCCAGTGTGTCCGTGCGCCCTCTCAGGCCGGATACCGATCTTCGCCTTGGTGAGCCATTACCTCACCAACTAGCTAATCAGCCGCGACCCCCTCTTCCAGCGCATTGCTGCTTTGATCTTGCGATGTTATGCGGTATTAGCTCCGGTTTCCCGGAGTTATCCCCCACTCGAAGGTAGGTAGTCACGTGTTACTCACCCGGTCGCCACTTTACTCAGGGATTGCTCCCCTTTCTCGTTCGACTTGCATGTGTTAGGCACGCCGCCAGCGTTGATTCTGAGCCAGGATCAAACTCTCGTTTGAAACCTGAAATTTGTTCGGAATGAACAAATTCGCCGTCAGCCGGTCAGGCCGACAGCTATTCTTGTGAGTACGTTCAGACTTGAGCCCGAACATTACCTATCACAACTGGCACGTTCAACCTTTTGTCAAAGACCGAATCGCCAGACCGCCTGAGCGGAGCGAATTCAGTCCATACGAATGTCGCGTCACAGACACGGATCCGTATGTCCTCGAAACCTTTCAAACCTATCGTTTCGGCGCTGGCGCTGTCAACCCAATGCAATCACAGGATTTCCACCTGATTTGCACAACGGGGAAGCAGCCCCCTGGCCGGCAGATTCGCGGCCTCGCGGGCCTTCTCTGGCACGCAACGAAACGCTTCTTCCGCTTGAAAAGGCACGACTTATCGGCACGCGCCGAAGCGGAAGACGGTCAGATCATCAAAGATCGCATGGAGGTTCTGCTTTTCGCGAAACCCTTCAGGGACCTTGTCCCCGAATGCGGACCCCGAGAATCGGAGTCAATTTGGAGGCTTTCAGAATTGGATGCCACTGGCCGTCCGCAGGATGCAGACAGGCCTAGACACACAGTCACTGTCCTCGACCTGAAAACTCTACCAGAACTCCCCGGACTGTGCAAGGGGAGAATCAAGAAAGTCACTTGCAGGGCATGACGAAGGCCGGAACCAATAGGGCCGCCACGATGTCACGCTTCGCGAGAATCGCATGTCCCCCCCCCTTTACGCGGGTTTTTCAAGCAGGGAGCGCGATGAATCGCTGAAGTGGAGGAAACTCGGGACTCGTTACAAGCGTAACTTTTGCGGGAGCGGTTCATCGCAGTTTCGGAGGCGGAATGGAAGCTGGTGCCACGACCATCTCAACGACGCGGGCTGGAGGGTCGCGGCCCGTTTTCTTTGTGCTCGGCTACCTAGCGATCTATTGCGCATTGCTGTTTTCGATGCGTCGGTTTGAGGGCTTCGATCTAAGCGAGCCATTGCTTGTGTTGGCTTTGATGGGTTTTGGCTTCACGGCGTTGGCGTGGTTGGTGACGCGAAATTCGACTCCGTTGCCTTTTGTCGTAGCGAAGGCAGGACGCGAGAGTGCTCTACTCCTGGTTTACACGGTGCCGCTCGTCGTTTACCTGACGTGGGGACGAAAGGTGCTGGCGCTTTCGACAATTCCTGAACCACGGCAGTCGGTGGTGATTTTGCTCATCAAACTACTGCTATTCGTCGCGATTCCGGTCGCGATACTTGGGCTCGCCTCTGGTTGCCGGTGGCGAGACTTATTCGTGTTTGACGGTTCGCGACGCCATGTGTGGCCTGCGCTCGGGATGAGCCTGGCGATGATTGCGTTTCAATGCGTGCTGGGAACAGGGCTCTCGGGGATCCGGCACTCTGGTTCTAGGTGGTCGACGCTGGCCGTGGCGGCACCTTTTCTTTACCTGTTCCTACTGCTCGAAGTTGGACTGGTCGAAGAATTCTTTTTTCGCGTGCTCGTACAGTCGCGGCTTGCGGTGTGGCTCAAGTCGGAGCTCGGAGGCTTGGTCTGTATGTCGCTACTCTTCGGCCTTGCGCACGCTCCTGGGCTTTACTACCAGCCAGCGGCGATGCAGGAGGCAGTCGGCGCGCATCCGTCGTGGTTGATGGCCATCGGATATTCGGTTGTGATCACGTCGGTTGCCGGGTTCTTCCTGGGCGTGCTCTGGATGCGCACGCGCAACCTGCTACTGCTCATGGCGGTACATGCGGCGGGAGATCTGGTGCCAAACTTCGTACCGATGCTGAAAAACTGGATATAGGAACCAGCCCGCCGCATCTACAATCTAGCGATGATCTCCGTTGTGCAGCTTGGGACAATCAGCTATGCAGATGGCCTACGTCTGCAGCAAAGACTGGTCGAGTTGCGCAAGGTCGGCCAGATCGGCGATGTCTTGCTGTTGCTCGAGCACGCGCCGGTCATCACTCTCGGACGCAATGCCAAGGCTGCAAATGTGCTCTTGCCGGCAGAGCAGTTGGCATTGCGCGGCGTGGAAGTCTTCGAAACCAATCGCGGTGGCGACGTCACGTTTCATGGGCCGGGACAGTTGGTGGGGTATCCGATCTTTGATTTGCGGGGAATTAGCCGTCAGCCGTCAGCTATCAGCCATCAGCTAGAGGAATCCAGACCATCGGCCGTGCATCAGGGGTTAGGTGCAGTGGATTATGTGCGACGCCTTGAGGAAGTATTGATCCGGACGTGCGGAGATTTTGGAATCCCGACAAAACGGTTGGCTGGGCTAACTGGGGCGTGGACGGAGAAAGAGCCGGAAGCGAAGGTTGCTGCCATTGGCGTCCACATCTCTCGCGGGGTAACGTCGCATGGATTCGCCCTCAACGTGAATACGGATCTCAGCTACTTCGATCTCATCGTGCCGTGCGGGATTGCGTCGAAGGCGGTGACGTCGATGCAGAGGGAACTCGGCCACGATGTTGATTTCAATGCAGTGGCTGAGGCGGTCTCGCGGAATTTCGGAACCGTGTTTGCCAGCCAGATGCTGTGGGTGGAGACGGTGGAAGCGCTGCTGGGGAACGCGGTGGGAGTGCCGGTGAAAGCACCTGAGGCACTTCGCACGTTGCACGAGGAAGAAGAAACGTACAGGGCCTAAACTCGGGAAATCGGACCCGCTAATCCTCAGCGACTTCTCTGTGGCCGCACTTCCACAGGTATAAACACTTACTTGACCTGAATCTGACCAGTGTTGCCCTAGGATCGCATATGCACGAGGGTGTGGCAGAGATTACCACACGTCCGGGCGATTGCGTAATCGCGGCCTGATCGGAGTCCAAACGTTCGCAATGAGGGCCAAAATGACATCCCTCGCGTATTTCGAAATCGTAGACTAATGAGTAAATGCTGACGGCCTGAACGCAATTCGCGCAAATAAATTCCGATTTTCGAGTGCTTTCCATGGCCGCCTGCACCAGCATAGGATGACCCGCGACAAGATCGGCTGACGTTAGGGTCCCATCCTGCCGAAGGCGAACCTCAATCCGAACTTCTCCCGAGATGCGAGCCTGCCGCGCCAGGGGCGGATAAACCGGAGGAAAGAGTTTTACGATCTCCGCTTTTGGGAACTTCTCCGTTGAAGGTTGCGTTTGCGCATGAGAAGGGATGGCACCTACCAAAACGGCAATTGAAATGATCGCCGCTGCGCGAATCCGGTTCATGCCGACAGTCTAATCCAAGGTGATTGGCCGACCAAGGATCGACCCCCTAGCACTTGCGTCTCGACTCGCGCTACGATCAAGTTTCTGCCTTCAATGAATCTCTATGGCGGCGAAAAAGAAACCAAAGCGCAGAGCAGGCCGCACTAAGCCTGGAATTAGAGAGCAGTCCGCAAATCGCGAACGTCGAACGACGAACAGCGACGTGCGTGTCTACTCCATCTTCGACTACCGCCTTGAAAAACCCGATTTCGTCCTCCGCCAAGTCCGCTCCGGTGACTCCGTCCGCTACGAAGTCGAGAGCGGCGATCTCTCTGCGCCGGTGCCGCCGATTCGCGAGTCAAAATATCTTTCCAAGCAGCAGGTGATCGAAATCTATCGCTGGATGCTGCTCAATCGGCGGATGGAAGCGGCGCTCGAGAATCTCTACAAGCAGGGCAAGGTTGTTGGTGGAGTGTATTTCGGGCTCGGACAGGAGGCCTGCTCGTGCGCGTCGGCTTATGCACTGAAGGCGGATGAATGGCTCGGCCCGATGATCCGCAATCAGGGGTCGCTCCTGGTGCGAGGCTTCTCGCCGCGGGACATCATGATGCAGTACATGGCCAAGGCGGGCTCGCCGACGAAGGGGCGGGATGCCTCGTCGCATTTCGGAGATCATCAGACGCGCAACGTGGTCGCACCGATCTCGACGCTAGGAGACTTGATTCCGGTTCTGGCCGGTGTGGCGCTAGGCGCGCGGCTGCAGGGGAAGAACATCGCCGTGATGACCTACATTGGCGATGGTGGGCAGTCGACGGGCGTCACGTATGAAGGTCTGAATTTCGCCGCCGTGCAGAATCTCGGACTCGTGCTGCTGGTCGAGAACAATCTCTGGGGGTACTCAACTCCCGCCGACATGCAATTCCGCGTGAAAGACCTGGCGGAACGGGCGATTGCCTACGGGATTCCCGGGGTGATCGTGGACGGCACCGACGCCTGCCAGGTCTACGACGCCTGCCACGAAGCCTGCGAGAGGGCACGCCGCGTGGAAGGGCCGACGCTGATCGAAGCGAAGATGATGCGCATGAAGGGACACGCCATTCATGATGCGGCGGAGTATGTCCCAAAGCCGTTGTTTGAGTACTGGACGAAGCGCGATCCGATCGCACGGCTGGAGAATTATCTGGTCAAGACGAAGAAGTGGATGACTCCGGACGAAAATCAGAAGCTGATTGCCGATGTAGAACAGCAGCTTGAAGCCGATCGCGAGTTCGCGGTGAATTCCCCGATGCCCGAGCCGGAATCAGCGGCAGGAGGAGTGTACTGCGAAGACGGCTGTCATGAGATCAAGCCGAAGTATGGGACGCCGAAAGTGCGCGGAGGAAAAAGTCCAGGCCCACGAAATACAAATGCGATCCCGCACTTAAAGTAGAGAACCTGCAACCACAAAGGTCGCAGATGCTCCGGCGGAATCGAAGCGGACTATCCTGGGCGTGCTAGACTGCCGCCATGCTTGGCGTTCGAACTCTGCTTTTCGTCACCATCCTCTCGGTATTTTCGGCGGCTCAAACTTCAACCTTCCAATACTTCCGCATCGGCAACGCGCAGGATGTCACCACCAAGGCTACCGCAGGCTATGCGCTGATGGGTGGCGGCAGCGATCTCGACGAAGCCTTTCGTTTTCTGTGTGAGAAGGGCAAGGGCGGTGATTTCGTGGTGCTGCGGGCGGCGGGAGACGACGACTACAACTCCTACGTCAACGGACTTTGCAAGGCGAACTCGGTTGCCACGCTGATTATTCCCAGCCGCGAGGCAGCGGGCGATCCGAAAGTTGTGGAGATCATCCAGCATGCCGAGGCGGTATTCATCGCCGGCGGCGACCAGGCGCGCTATATCAACTGGTGGATGGGGACATCGGTGCAGGATGCTTTGAAGGCGCACATTTCCGCGGGTAGGGCGATCGGGGGAACCAGTGCCGGGCTGGCGGTGCTGGGGCAGTACATTTACTCGGCGCAGGGCGATGCCCCCGATGATGATGACCTGGCGTCGAGCCAGACGCTAGCGAATCCCTACTTTGCGCGGGTCACGGTGCGGCGCGACTTCCTCAACATCGATCTGCTGCAAAACACCCTGACCGACACTCATTTTGCGAAGCGTGATCGCATGGGACGCTCGCTGACGTTTCTGGCACGCATCATGAAAGATGGCTGGTCGCCGGGCCCGCGCGAGATTGCGGTCGACGAGAAGAGCGCCGTGCTGGTGGAACCGAACGGCAAGGCGCGCGTGATCGGAGCAGGCAAGGGCGCTTATTTCATCTCCGTGCGGATCGGGCCGGACGTCTGTCAGCCGAACACGCCGCTGACTTTTCGGGATATCACGGTATACCGGGGGCCGACGGGAGCGGAATTCAACCTGCGAGACTGGAGCGGGAAGCGCGGCGCCTCCTACAAATTGTCGGTGGTGGAGGGCAAAATCCAAAGCACGCAGGCGGACGAGAAAGTGTACTGAACGATCAGCAGAATCAATGGCGCAGGGCGAGGATAATTCTTGACGCGCGGGGGCGGCTCTGACAAACTTGCCCGCTATCTGGGGAATCCAGGTTCAGCATGTCTGGCGAAGCCAAGTCGGCCCACTGTTCTTCCTACTCCTCTCCCCTGATTGACGTGGGCAAGCTGGCTTCCGGGCTGTGATCCTGCCCGGCCCGACCGGGCCGGTTGCCGTCAGGCGTAGAAAACGAATTTAAGACCGACCGCCTTATCCCTGTTAAAGGAGGCTTTCATGAGTTCTCGCCGCTGCTCCCGCCGTCTTACACGAATCGCCGTATGGGCAAGCTTGTGTCTGCTTGTCTTGGTAGCCAATCTTGGGCTGGCTCAAACCCAGGGGCGTATTACTGGACGCGTGACGGATGCCAGCGGCGCGGTGATTGTGAGCGCTCAGGTCACGATTCAGAATGTCGGGAAAGGCGTGAAACGGGTTCTCGAGACCAACAGTACCGGCGACTACGTTGCCCCGAATCTTGAACCCGGCTTCTATACGATGTCGGTGGAAGCGCCGAACTTCAAGAAGGCGGTACGGGACCGCGTCCAGATCGAGGTCGGCAAGGATCTCAAGATCGACTTCCAACTGACACCAGGCGCCACCAGCGAGATCGTGGACGTGAAGGACGAAGCTCCACTCGTGGATGCCACAACCACCACGCTCCAGGGCGTACTGTCGAACAAGGCCATTAACGAACTACCCTTGCAGGGGCGCGATTTTCAGAATCTGCTGGCGCTTCATCCCGGAGTTCAGCGCGACCCCGGCGGAGGATTTCACTCCGTAACTTCCAATGGACTTCGCCCGGATGACAACAACTTCGTCATCGACGGAGCCACCGACAACGATGCCTACTGGGGGGAGACGGTAGTCAACGACGCCGGGATTTCGGGTACGCCTGCGAGTAATTTGCCGCTCGACGCCATTCAGGAATTCAACACTCAGGAAGACCCACAGGCCGATTTCGGAGAAAAGCCCGGGGTGATCGTAAACATCGGAATCAAGTCGGGCACGGATCAGCTTCACGGCACGGCGTACTACTTTCACCGCAACGCCGCCACCGACGCCCGGAACTACTTCAATCCAAGCCCGCAACCGGTGGCCGACTTGCTGCTGCACCAGTTTGGCGGTTCGATCGGTGGCCCGATCCTGAAGCAGAAATGGTTTTACTTCGCAAACTATGAAGGTGTGCGGTCGAAGGTGGGCAATCCCTATAACGCGTACACGCCCGTGACGGTGCACCTGCCGGAAGGCTTCGATTTTGACGATCCCTGGCGGATGAGCATTCCCGACGCGCTCACCGATCTCGGGTGCGATACCGATCCTTCCAACTGCAGTCAGCTCAGCCTCGGCCTTCTCCAGTACTTTCCCGACAATCCGGGCTTCACGGCCGATCCTAACGACCCCACGATCATCAACTTCAACTTCAATAACGTAAACCGTGCCGACAACCTGGTTTTCAAGAGCGACTATCACCTCAGCGAGCATCACGTTCTTACGGGCAGGTTCATTTATGCGAACACGACTGAAGTCGAGGAAGACGCGGTCCCGGTGAGAAAGGAGTGGCTGTCAACAGCATCTCCTGTCACGCAAGTGTTCGGAGTGGATTGGGTGTGGACTCCAAACTCACGCTGGATCAATACGACCCGCTTCAGTTTCAACCGCTTCAACGAAAGCATCACGTCGGTGGACGGGAACGTCAATCCGACGCAATATGGCCTGCAAACGGGAATCACGGACCCGCGACTGTTTGGCTTCCCGAGAATTAACGCGAGTACATCTTATTTCGACTACCTCGGTGGAAATTCGAGCTGGCCGACAGCCACTTCGCCCAGCCACACGGAAAACTACTCCGACACTGTCGCTTACACCGTAGGAAAGCACGCCCTGCGCTTTGGCGGCGACTTCAGCCATGGCGGTGTGGACTACTACCGGGCCGGCAACGGGCGCGGACGCATCGACTTTCACTACCTGGAAGACTTCCTTCAGGGTAATGTGCGGGCATGGCGCCTGTTGTATGGAGACCCTTCACGGAATCTGGCACAGAATTCATTCGGCTTATTTGTCCAGGACGACTTCCGCGCAACCCAGCGCCTGACGCTGAATCTCGGTTTGAGGTACGACGTGACGCGTCCGATTACCGATTCGCATAATCGGCTGGCGAACTATGTGCCGTCACAGGGAATTGTGCAAGTTGGCTATGGCATCAGCGAGCCTTACCAGACGAACCTGAAGAACTTTTCGCCGCGTTTGGGTGTGGCATGGGATGTTTTCGGCAAGGGCAAAACGATCCTGCGGTCGGGCTTCGGAATGATCTACGTTCAACCCTCGATTCGCACCTTCGCTTTCAGCGGCGGCGGCCTCAACCTGAACCCAAGCGCTCTGATCCCAGGGGGCAAGGGGACAATGAACGCATTCCTGGTGAGTCCTGGCACGAACAATCTGACGGATTTGATCGACTGGAGTCCGGATCCGGAAAGTGGAGCTATCTTCCCCATTCACGATTCGACGCTCTCGAGCTGCGATGCATCAAGTCCTTGTGACTTCTTTGCCGTGGATCAGCACCTGAAAACGCCGTACGTGTTGAACTGGAATCTGAATGTGCAGCAGGAGATCATGCGAGATACCATGCTGCAGGTCGCGTATGTCGCGAACCATGGAGTCCGCCTCTACAGCACGATTGACCTGAACCAGGTAGACACCTCAATCGACGATGGCTCGGAGCAGTTGGGGCGGCCGATGACGGCGAGCTGTCCGGAGCCCGTTGGGCTCGGGATCGGCAACGCTCCTTGCTATCCGTACATTTCCTTCCTGAATTATCTGGGAAACAAGTCAACCTCCACCTATCACAGCTTGCAGACCACGCTCACGCATCGCTATTCCAACGGGCTGTATCTCCTTGCGGGATATACCTACGGGCACGCGATCGATACCGCGGGAAACACAAACAATCTGGGGTACGTCCCCCAGAACAGCTTGGATTATGCTGCGGAAAAGGCCAGCGGGGACTACGATATCCGCCACCGGTTTACTCTCTCCGCAACTTACGATTTGCCTTCCCGCAAAGGCTGGGGGCAGATGCTGGAGGGCTGGCAGGTCACCAGTATCGTGCAATGGCAGACTGGTTATCCGATCCTTCTTTACGACAACAGTAACGATCTGACCGGAACCAACGAAGGCCCCGGTAATGGAAACAATGATCGCTGGAATATCCAGGGAAATCCCAACAACTTGAGATGGTCCGCCAAAGCGCCGATTCCATACTATGAAGTGGAGTACGACGACGACGGAAATGTCATCTCTCGACCCGATGTCTGTACCTCGGTCGCGCCGCCTGGGCCCCTGCAAGATGCGCTGGACTACGTGGGCGGCTGCTATGCGCAGAACGGGGTAATTATCTACCCGAACGCCTTTTACACCTTTGGAAACATGGGGAGGAACATTTTACGTGGCCCCGGCTTTGTGAATTGGGACGCTTCGGTCAGCAAAGTGTGGCGCTTGACGGAAAGACTCAAGCTGCAGCTCCGCGGCGAAATGTTCAATGTGGCCAACCACGCGAACTTCGCTTCGGGTTCCGTGGGAGGAGATCTGACCTCGCCGGATAGTTTCGGACGCGCCAATGCTACTCCCGACGTACAGGTTGCGAATCCCGTGATCGGTTCCGGCGGCTCCCGCCACATCCAGGTAGGTGTGAAAATCATCTGGTAATACGCGTCTTCCTGTAAAAGGGCTCTCCGGGAAGAGGTTTGCTAGAATTTAGAAGCGGATGGCAGCCTCTTCCCAACTTGTTCAAATTGCGCTCGGACCGCTTCCGCGTGTTCCCAAGCCGGACTGGCTCAAAGCCAAGGCGCCGGTTGGCGATAACTTCCACAATTTGAAGAAACTGGCGCGCGAGCTCGGGCTGCATACTGTCTGCGAGTCGGCGCAATGTCCGAACATCGGCGAATGCTGGAACCACCGCACGGCAACGTTCATGCTGCTGGGGGACATCTGCACGCGGCGCTGCGGTTTTTGCGCCGTACCGAAGGGGCGTCCGGAGCCAATCGATTGGGACGAGCCACGGCGGGTTGCCGAGGCAGTTGCTACGCTTGGGATCAAACATGCGGTCGTCACCAGCGTGAACCGCGATGATGACAACGTGGGCGGCGCGCAAATCTTTGCCGACACCATTCGCCTGATTCGCGAGCTTGTGCCGGATTGCCGAGTGGAAGTTCTGATCCCCGACTTCCAGGGACTGGAAGAACCGTTACGCATTGTCCTTGAAGCCAAGCCCGACGTGCTCAATCACAATACTGAAACCGTGCCACGGCTCTATCGCGCTGTGCGTTCAGGAGCGCGCTACCAACGCACCCTCGATCTGCTCGAAAATTCGAAGAAGTGGGATCCGGCGACGGTTACGAAGAGCGGAGTGATGGTCGGTTTAGGAGAAACGGTGGAGGAATTGGTCGACGTTTTCCGCGACTTGGGTTCGCGCGGTGTGGATATTCTTACCGTCGGCCAATATCTGCGGCCGTCGCGCGATCACTTACCCATGACTCGCTTCTATACTCCTGCGGAATTTTCCTTCCTGAAAGACGAAGCCCTGAAGTTTGGATTCAAGCACGTCGAGTCGGGGCCGCTGGTGAGGTCCAGTTATCACGCGCACGAGCAAGCGGATGTTGCGGCGCGATAGTGGGTTGTCGGGCAATCGTGGTGGGCCGTCTGTTCTTCATCCTTCTCATTGCTTTTCTGGAGTCTGCAACCGGGCGGACAGGCATGTCTGCTCTACACAGACAGGGGTTGAATGAATAATCTCGAGTTCAGCCTGCTGGTCGGAGCCTGCTCTCTCGTCGCGGGGTTTCTCGGCGCTCTCACGGGTTTGGGCGGTGGCGTTGTACTGGTTCCCCTTTTGACGGTTTTGTTTCACGTCGACATCCGCTATGCGATTGGAGCCTCCCTCGTATCCGTGATCGCGACGTCTTCCGGTGCGGCAGCCGCTTATGTCAAAGAAGGCTTCACCAACATTCGAATAGGGATGTTCCTTGAGATCGCAACTACTTTGGGCGCTCTCCTCGGAGCCTATGTGGCACTCATGGTCCCGACGCCCGCGATCGCGATCATTTTCGGGATGATGATGTTGTATTCGGCGTATCTGTCGGGACGCCCGCAGCCGATCGTTCCGGTCGACGACCATCCGGACCCTCTGGCGACGCGCCTGCGGATGAATGGGACGTATCCGTCGCTTGATGGCCCACGGGCCTACTACGTTCACCGCGTCCCGGCAGGCTTCGGCCTGATGTTCGGCGCGGGCACTCTTTCCGGCTTGCTGGGAATCGGTTCGGGCGCGGTGAAAGTTCTGGCCATGGACCAGGCGATGAAGATTCCGTTCAAGGTCTCGACGACTACGAGCAACCTGATGATCGGCGTGACTGCTGCGGCCAGCGCAGGCGTGTATATGCGGCGGGGGTATGTGGACCCGGCTTTGGCCATGCCGGTCATGTTGGGCGTGCTGATCGGATCGCTCGTGGGAACCAGAGTATTGGCGCGAACGCGGACGCGCTGGCTGCGCCTGGTCTTCAGCGTGGTGATCGTGCTTCTGGGCATGGAGATGCTCTACAAGGGAATCTGGGGGCGGATCTGATGGCGCGCAGCGAATGGACAGACCGCCGGGTGGAAACGATTGTCGGTAACCTGCTGCGCGCTGGCGTGATCGTGTCGGCGCTGGTTGTCCTGGCCGGCGGCGCAGTCTTCCTGATCCGGCATGGATTCGAGCCGGCGAACTATCGTGTTTTTCGCGGAGAACCGTCGGAACTGAAGCACATTCGCGGAGTACTGCGTGGAATTGCTGGCCTGCACGGAAGAGCATTCATCCAGCTGGGCCTGCTGTTGCTTATCGCCACGCCCATCGCTCGAGTGGCACTGGCGCTATTCGGCTTTGCCGAGGAGAGAGACCGCATGTATGTAGGCTTCACCGCGGCCGTGCTGGTGGTTCTGTTGTACAGCCTATTGGGATCGGCCTAGCGGTTCTTCCTAGCGAGTTCCTACTCCTGCGGCGCTCCGCTGCTCCATCGGGACAAACGAACGCACTTCCTGTCCGACCCAGACCTGGCGCGGGCGGGCGATCTTCTGCTCCGGATCGGTGAGCATCTCCTGCCACTGCGCCAGCCAGCCGGCCGCTCGCGGGATGGCGAAAAGCACGGTAAACATTTCGGGCTTGAAACCCATCGCCTGGTACATGATTCCCGAGTAGAAGTCCACGTTCGGATACAGCTTCCGCGTTACGAAATAATCGTCCTCGAGCGCAATGCGTTCCAGTTCGAGGGCGATCTCGATCTTGGTGTTGCGTCCGGTGACTTCGAAGACGCGGTCGGCGGCCCACTTGATGATCTTGGCCCGCGGATCGTAATTCTTGTAGACGCGATGCCCGAAGCCCATCAGCTTGCCCTTGCCTTCCTTGATCTTCTTGATGTAGGCGGGAACGTTGTCCTTGGTGCCAATCTCGTCGAGCATGCGCAGGACTTCTTCATTGGCGCCGCCGTGCAGCGGACCTGAGAGCGCAGCAGCGGCCGACGCGGTGGCGAGATAAGGATCGGTGTGCGCGCTGCCGACGCAACGCATCGTGTTGGTGCTGCAGTTCTGCTCGTGGTCGGCGTGGAGCACGAAGAGGATATCGAGCGCGCGCGCGATCACGGGGTTCGCGGCATACTTGGGCTCGACCATCTTCCACAACATGTTCATGAAATTTTCGGTGTAGGTCAGATCGTTGTCGGGATAGACATACGGAAACCCAACCATGTGCCGGTATGACATCGCGGCAATAGATGGCATCTTGCCGATGAGGCGCTTGATCTGGAGCAGGCGGCTGGCGGGATCGTGAATGTTGCGCGAGTCGGGATAGACGTTCGACAGCGCGGCAACGGTCGAGACCAGCATCACCATGGGGTGGGCGTTGTAGCGGTAGCCCTCCATGAACTTCTTGGTCGTCTCGTGGAGCATGGTGTGATGGGTAATCTCGTAAACCCAGTCCTTGAGCTGTGCCGCGGTCGGCAGTTCTCCGAACAAGATCAGATAGGTGACTTCGAGGAAGGTGCAGTGTTCTGCCAGAACTTCAATGGGATAACCGCGATAGCGCAGGATGCCGCGGTCACCGTCGATATAGGTGATGGCGCTGCGGCAGGAGGCGGTATTCATGAAGGCCGGATCGTAGGTCATCAGGCCGAAGTCTTCGGGGCCCGTCTTGATCTTGCGCAGATCCATGGCGCGGATGGTGCCGTTCTCGACCGGCAGCGTGTAGGTCTGGCCGGTGCGATTGTCGGTGATGGTCAGCGTATCCTGCGGCATGAAACCCTCCTGGAAACGGTCGCCGGACGAAACTCAAGGTCCGAACAGGCATAGCCCAACGGCTGCGGCGCGGAGCCGTCGCTCTCCCGCACTGACCTTAGCGACCGGCGCACATCCGCGCGGTGAGCCATATCACAGCGTCATGTTCATTTTAACCCTGCCAACTTTTCGTCAGGCACGATCACGGAGCGAGGGTATGGGCGGTCGGGGGGACTGGTCGCCCGGCGCATCCTGATAGACAATGCTGCGCATGCGATCCACACGTCGCCGGTTTCTACAGGCTCTGGCCGCCGCGGTAGCCAGCACGGCGCTGCCGGCGTGGGCCGCCGGGCGTCTCCCCATCGCTTTCTCGACACTCGGATGCCCGGCCTGGGAATGGCGCAAGATTCTCGACTATGCGGCGGCGTCGGGGTTCGCGGCAATCGAGCTGCGTGGACTGGAAGGCAACCTGGACCTGCCAACACATCCTGTCTTTGCCGCTTCGCGTATGGCGCAGACTCGGCGCGAGATTGAGGATCACGGCTTGCGAATTGCGTGCGTCAGCAGCTCCGCGCACATGGATTTGCCGCCGGGGCCGAAGCGTGCGGAGCAGTTGTCGGATGGACGGCGGTTCATCGATCTGGCGGAGGCCCTGGGTGCGCCGTGTGTTCGGGTCTTCGCCACCGGCGGTGGAGAGAAGACGGCAGCGCCCGACGATGAACTCAAAGACCGAGTTGCTTCGGGGCTCAAGGAACTGGGCGAGTACGCGGCGGGTCACAAAGTCACGGTGCTGATCGAATCGCACGATCAGTTCGTTACGTCTGCGATCTTGGGCGACGTCTTTCGACGCGCAGATTCTGAACATGTCGGACTGCTGTGGGATGCGCACCATACCTTCGCCAGCGGTAAGGAAGAACCGGAGTTTACGGTGGGTCAGCTGGGAAAGTGGATTCGGCATACACATCTGAAGGACTCGGTTCCGTCCGGCGGAGATCGCAAGTACGTGTTGACCGGGCGCGGGGACGTGCCAGTGAAGAGGCAGGTCGCGGCGCTGCAGAAGATTGGGTACAAGGGCTTCTATTGCTTCGAGTGGGAGAAGGTGTGGCATCCGGATCTGGAGGATCCGGAGATGGCAATTGCGGATTACGCGAAGGTCATGGCGGAGTATCTGAGAGAAGAGTAGGACGATCACCTGGTCTCAGCGACTTGTATTGCCACAGGATCAATTCGCGCCCATGGAATTCACTTTTGGTCTGATGATACTGTGCCCTTTCTTTTGGCAGGGCTGTCGGAAAATCGAAAATTCCTCAAGACAAGCTGCACAATCGGATGCGGCCATGATTCGAAACTGGAGAGGCGCGGCTCTATCGGCACGACGCTAGTCTTTAGTATGCCCTCTCTCTTCGGTACAGTCATAAGGGCCTCGTAAGAGAGTCTACGGTCCGTTTTGTTTTGAACTGTCAGCATCATCATGAAGATTCCATCCCCGGCCTTTTCCTGGGTGAATCCAAACTGCACATCAGCTTTGGCGATGTCTGGTTGATACGCAATGGTGAGGAATTCACCCTTGTTATCAGTCAAATTGATGCCGAAATGGTCGCCGAGAAAGAGGTAAATGTCGTTCTCAGCTACGTAGGGAACCTTGTCAAAGTGCTGCTCGTAGTAATGATCTTTGTCAACGCGCAGCTTCAACGTGAAGGGTTCACGGAATGTCAGTGCAGGCGCTTCTTTGGAGGAGTTGTCCTGAGCCAATAGCGCGCACGAGAGGAAAGGCAGAACTAACAGCCACAGAGGCATTCTCATACTAACCTTAATAGAACGGATCCATTCTATTGCGGCACTGCTCTCCGTTCTCAATAAAACCCACAACGAGTAGAGATCGGGATGGGCGCTCGCCGCTATGCTACTTCACGCGTACTCGCCCTTCTTCATCTCTCCCATCAGGTAGTCGCAGGAGCGGACGCACAAAGCCATGATGGTCAGGGTCGGGTTCTGGCAGGGGTTGGAAGTGAAGCCGGAAGCGTCCATCACGAAGAGATTCTTGACGTGGTGCGACTGCTGGAACTGATTCAGTACTGACTTTTTCGGATCGCTGCCCATACGCGCGATGCCGGCTTCATGCAGAGCCCAGCGCGGAGCAGAGGGATTCGCGTACGTCTGGATGTTCTTTGCGCCAGCGGCTTCGAGCAGTTCTCCGGCGGTGTCGCCCATGTCCTGGATCATGGCTCGTTCATTGTCGCCGTCGGACATGTGGATCTTGAGAACGGGGATTCCGTAAATATCTTTTACGTTCGGATCGATCTCGACGAAGTTATCCCAGCGCGGCAGCACTTCGCCGAAGCCGGTAATGCCGAGTGTTGCGCGGGGTTCGAGCAGCGCTTTTTTATAGGTGGCGCCAAAGCCGGGCGCGTCCCAGTTGAAGTCGAGGCTCGAATCGCCTTCGTAGCCGTAGCCGCGCAGAAACTTCTTATACGGTGGCTGGCCTTTGAGATTGCGGAAGCGGGCGACGTAGATGCCGACCGGTTTGATCGGGCCGCCGCGGGAAGGCTTTTGCCCAAAAGCAGGAAACTCTCCACTGCCGCCTCCGCTGCGGACGTGCGCGGTCAGATAGTGGCCGAGGACGCCGCTGGAGTTACCGAGACCGTTGGGATTCTGTGTGTTGGCCGAGTTGAGCAAGATGCGGACCGATTCCTGGGCCTGTGCGCACAGAATCACAACTCGTGCGTGGATTTCGTGCGGCTGGCGCGTATTGCGGTGGATGTAGAGAACGCCGCGCGCACGGTTGCGTTCTGAATCCATCAGGACCTTATAGGCCATGGCGTTTGAGATGAGCGTGCAGTTGCCGGTGGCCAGCGCGTCAGCCACCGTGGTGAACGCTGAGTTGAAGTACGAGTGCGTCATGCAACCGCGCTCGCAAGGGCCGCAATAGTGGCAAGGTCCGCGTCCATTGAGGGGGCGAGTGAGGTTGGCGGATCGGGCGAGGGTGGCGGTCAGGCCGAGCTTTTCCTTGATGCGGTCGCGAAACAGGGTCTCCTGGCAGGTCAGCGGCATGGGCGGCTGGAACTGGCCGTCGGGCAAGTGTTCCAGCCCTTCCGCCATCCCAGTCACGCCGACGTATTTTTCGACCAGATCGTAGTAGGGAGCGATATCGCTGTAGTTGAGCGGCCAATCCTCACCGTAGCCGTCGAGCGAAGCGGATTTGAAATCGGCGTCGCTAAAGCGCAGGCTGACACGTCCCCAGACGTTGGTGCGGCCGCCAGTGATGCGCAGGCGTCCCATCCAGTTAAAGGGCTTGTCGGCAGGGGTCGTATACGGCTCTTCAAGATCGTTGAGAAACCAGCCGGAAGTGTACTCGTTGCAGACGTCAAACTTGGATTGGATTGGCCGCGTCTTGCGCACGATCTCTGGCGCCATGTTGCGATACTTCAGTTCGAAAGCGGGCTTGTGTTCGGAGAAATTGCGGTCCGACTGCGGGCGCCCGGCCTCGAGCAGCGCGACTTTCACGCCGGCCTCGGCAAGACGCTTGCAGGCCCAGCCGCCCGAGGCGCCGGAACCGACTACAAGGACGTCAAAGGTTGGTGGGACTTTCGTGGGCATGCAATCAGGGACAATTGAGTACAGTCGGATCGAATGGTACCATCGGCGCGACGGTAGCGAATGCACGAGCGAAAATTAACCCGGCGTGAAGCTGTCGCGAAGCTGTTCGCCGGATTGGCAACTGGAGGGGCGTGGCCCCTCATCGCGTCGGCGCACCCGCTTCATGAGCACCTGAAAAATGCCGCGCTGCTGGACCGCGCCGACGACGCAGACAGGGCGAACGGGTGGAAGCCTCTCTTCTTGGACGCGAAGCAGAACGACGCCCTCGTGGCCCTCGCCGAAACCATGGTTCCCGGGTCCACCAAGGCGCGGGTCAACCGCTTTATCGATTTGTTGCTGAGCGTGGATACTCGAGAACATCAGAGGCAATTCCTGGAATCGCTGGCCGCGGTCGAGGCTGCGGCGAAGAAACGCTTCGGACGCGGTTTTCCGGCATTGTCTGAAGATGAACGAGATGCACTCCTCACCGGCATTTTGCAGAACGAGTTTCAGCGCCCTCACTTTGGGAACCTCAAAGAGTGGATTGCCGGAGCCTATTACTCCTCAGAAGAAGGTATGCGCGAACTGGGGTGGGATGGGAATCGTGCCTTCGCGAAATTTCCGGGGTGCGCGCATGGAGAAGGGGCGCACGCGCGTCGAGACTGAGGCGCACATTTTTGTGGTAGCCGCAGCGCCGCTCCGGATTGGGATCCGCTCAGGCCCTGGCCAGTGCGGTCAACAGGATGACGACGAGCCCGACCAGCAGCGGGCGAGGCAGCCGCCTGAGCAGCTGATAGAAGATATAAGTCATCGATTCGAACCTCCGCGGATTCCGCGAACGAATCGGTAGGCCCAGCGCATAGCGCTTTCAGACTATTGGCAATCCCAGGGCCCGTATGTAGGTTGTCTAAACGCCTGCATTCTAGGCAAAGACCCTGGACGGAGCAAGACGAAAATATGACCTGGATTCGCACCATTCCCCTTTCGGAAGCGAGTGAGGAATTGCGCAAGGCAGTGGAAGGTGAACAGTCGTTCTACCCGCAGGAGTACGCGATCCCTGTGCATCCGTCGGAAGGGGGCGGATCGGACATCGTGGCTTCGCACACACTCATCCCGCAGGCGCTGTACCACGCATTTGCCACCTTCGGCTCGCTGATGTCGCCGGACCTCCCGCTGGAGCGGCGGCATCACGAGATGATCGCGACCATGGTTTCGGTCACCAACCGATGCGTGTATTGAATCGAATCGCACGCAGAGTTTCTGCGTAGGGTGACGTTAGACAAAGAGATGGTGGCTGCGCTGGAAAAGGACTACACGACTGCGCCGATCACGCCGCAAGAACGCGTCATGCTGGACTACGTCGTGAAACTCACCAAAGATGCGACCAGGGTCTGGAAAGACGATCACGAGCGGCTGCGCGCCGCCGGATTCGAAGATAAAGCCATTCTGCAAATTACGCTGATTGCCGCCTGGTTCAACTACATCAACCGCGTAGCGGATGCGTTGGGGGTGGGGAGAGAATAGGTCCTCTCCCCGTACGGGCTGAGACATCTTTTCTATCCCGTGATCCTCACGCGGCGAATTGCTGTGGGATGCGTCGCGGCGTCAAAAACGCAAGGACGGCGGCGACAAGCAGCAGCGCCAGAACATCTCCCCAAAGATGCCCCATGTTCATCGGGTTCACCAGGGATTGCGCGGCCATGATGCCGCCATGCACTACGCTGGACCACACCGTAAACCAGATGAGGCTCAGGTTCGCGAGCGGATTCCGGCTGGCAACGATCAAAAACACGCCTAACGTCGCGTACACGCCAAGAATCATCTGCAAATAGTCCGAGTGGCCGGTGTGCCACGCCCAGCCGGAAGGCCAGAGAATCGTGAGGGGATAGATTCCCACCACGAAGATCAGACCCACCAGCAGCAATGCAATCCGCAAATACTTCGTATTTGCAGCTTCAACCATGTTGATCTCCTTTGATATTGGCGGGGCATCGCCTGCCCGATGCCGGTTTAGCCCTGGTCGTAGAACTTCAACGCCATGGCGCCATGCGTCGCTGCTCCCCCGGCGCGCAAGGCGGCGGCGATCAGCGAGCTTTCGGTGATCTCCTGGCGAGACGCTCCGGCACCTTTCGCAGCCTTGGTGTGCACCTCGATGCAGTAGGGACATTGCGTCGTGCAAGCCACCGCCAGAGCAACCAGCTCACGATACTTTCTGGGAATGGCGCCGTCTTCGCGGCCGACAATCTTGTCGAGGCCAAACCAGGCATTGAACTCCGTGGGCGCAAGCTTGCTCATTTCCTTGAGCAGCCTCAGGTCCGCGGCATCATGGTAGTGTTCACTCATTGAAACGATCCTCCTCTGGCAGGCCGGCATGTCGGGTCCGCCGCTTATGACTTCTGGAGAATAGACGTGGAAGGGACTTGCAACAAGATGGCAGATTTGCCATTCTAGATAGGTGATTAGGCCATATTGGAATTTTGGTCGGGAGGATGGCACGATGACCGAGGTCACGATTCTGTTTCTCGATGGGACTTTCTCGTCCACGGCTACGGGTCCGATGGAGGTATTCCGCCATGCCGGCATGCTCTGGAACTTTCTCACGGGAACCCCCCAGACTCCTTATTTTCACGTCACAACAGCTTCGGTCGATGGACGTGCCGTGTCATGCGATGGACAGATTCAAATCAAACCCGACAAGGCGATCGGCGAAATTCGCAAAACCGATGTCATCTTCATCCCCACCACCGGCCTCAATTTTGACAACGTCGCCGAGCACTATGCACCCGTGGTTCCGTGGCTGAGGCGTTGGCACAAGCGCGGAGCAGCCATCGCCAGCGTATGTTCGGGCGTTGGCCTGGTCGCAGCGACGGGTTTGCTGGACGGCAAGCGTGCCACTACCCACTGGGGGCTGGCGGAGTTGTTTCGGGAGAAATATCCGAATGTGAAGTGGATGCCCGAGTTGATGGTGACGGAAGACCGAGGCTTTTACTGCGGCGGGGGCGTGCACGCGGCCATGGATTTAAGCCTGCATCTGGTGGAGAAGTTCTGCGGCCACGAGGTAGCGCTGCAAAGCGCCAAGGCAATGCTCATCGAGACGCCGCGTTCGTGGCAGGCTGGATTCGCCATTGTCCCGCTCAAAACCGAGCATAGCGACGAGGCCATTTCGGGCGCGCAAGAATGGCTGCATGAGAATTTCTCGCGGACGTTTCCGCTGGCAGCGACGGCCCGGCGAGTGGGGATGAGCCTGCGGAATTTCGTTCGCCGCTTCAAGGAAGCAACCGGCGACAGCCCATTGATCTATCTGCAGAAACTTCGGATCGCGGCTGCGAAACGTCTGCTGGAGAGTGATCACCGCAGCATGCAGGAGATCAGCGACGCGGTCGGATACACGGATGTAGCCTTCTTCCGCAGTCTCTTCCAGAGACACACAGGCGTGTCCCCCAGCGCGTACCGGCAGAGGTTCGGTGTGTAGCGTTCGTGAAGGGCCACGTGAAGAGGCAGGAGAAACGCGGTCTTAGTGATTCACCGCCTTCCGGTGAGTTTTGGCCGCCAGGCACCGAGCAAAGGTCTGGGATACCTGCTGCAGCTGCTCCTCGGTCAAGCGCACGGCGCCGCCGAGCTTTGCGGTCAACGCCTGGTTGATTTCCGGCAGGGGCCGCCCGTGAAGGAGCTCCATGAGATGGATCCATTCCTGGGCGACGGTGGTTCGCTCGTCAGTGTCGGCGTCCTCACAGAATTGTTCTGCGGCATCGACGGGAGTACCGTACTCGTCGGCAACATCTTCGTGAAAGTAACCGTGCAGAAAAGCGCGCAGCGATGGAAAGTTGACGGCGTTGATCTCCGGTTTTGGGTGGTTCATGAGCGGCACTCCGGATAAGAAGTGAGCACGTGGAAACTGGCCGGAGGATCATACCTCAAAACGACCACGGCGTGGGAACAGGGGCGGGACTGGTTATCGCCCCGATTGAGGGTGCGTCCGATGGGGCCGCCCGCATCGTAGTCGAGCACCAGGTTGGCGTGTCCGCCGGAGTGATCGAGCCAGCGATGAATCCGGTCCTGATTCTGCGCGATTGCAGCGCCGATGACACGCTCGGCAGTGACCCGGTCTTCATAAGTTGAAGCACCGGAGATGTTCGGCTCCCGTTCCAGCCGCGCGCGGAGGTCTTCATCGCTGCGTCCGACGTGCTTGCGGAGGACGTGGCCGCCAGCGGCCTCATCCACGCTGAGGTTGCGCGTCGCACTGGCGGCTCGATCAGGGCGAGACTCGGTGTGTCCGGCCGGAGTGGGATGGCCCCCGGTCGGGGATTGGCAGCCCGGCAGGCTGATGAAGGCCAACGCCAGCAGAGCAGGGATCCGTAGGGATCGCGCGATCATAATGGCGCCAAAAAAAGAGACGCGGCAAACCGCGTCTCTGCGACAGCGTGATGAGATTGTGCTTTAAATCGGCCGGCTGGGCAAGTCCATGATGGCGGGACTGGCGGTCGCCGGTTCCGCGACCCATTCCCACACTCGACGGCCTTTCCCGTTGAGAAACGACCGGACCTCGGCATAACCGACCAGACGGTTGAAGACGGTCGTGACCGAAGCCATTGGATCCTTGTGGCGTTCGATGAGTTCGGGGAACCTGCGCGCCAGTTCGCGGTATCCCTGGCGTGCTTCAAGTGGAATGCCCGCTTCCATCAGCACAGTCCGGCACGCGCGGGTGAAACCCGGTTGCTTGCGAGGCGTCCCGCGCCCGAGGATCGGCAACACTTCCGGTGTCAGCACTTCGTCGCCGAAGGTTTTCGCCAGGTAGAGCAGTGTCTGCTTGATGGTGCCGATGCGCTTCATGATTTCTGCGCGCTTGTGCAGGAGTTCGTGCAACTCCCGCTCGGCAGAACGAAGCACTTCCTGCACGTGTGCCGTCGACGGAGCTGGTGAGTGTGAAATGTCTGTAACTGTACTCATATGGTCTCCCTGGGGACCGTGAAATGGTTACGGCCGGCTGCCTTCGGCTGCGGCGCGAGTTTCGGTAGAGTGGTGTCTGGCCACTGCGGTGCTGGCTTTTGCGTTCAGCAAGCGCTGACCCGCCGGATCTTCCGCCTGCCACAGCTCGGTGAGGATGTGCCGGCCGTCCACCGATGCGAAGCGAAGTGTGGGCGCCACGACGGGATTCGAAACATCAACCGTGCTGGTGAACGCAGAAGCTACCGACTGTCCGCGCGAATCGCGCAGGACAAGGAAGCGTTGCATCGGCTGGACCAGTGAGTAATCCCCAGCCGGAAATGTCTTACCACCCACGCTGAATTCGAACGGAATCTTGACCCGGATCACCGACGAGGCATCCTGCCCGTAGGAAATCGCGCCCAGATACACAACAAACACAAACAAGAATGTCAATGTGCGACTGAACAGCTTCATACCATCCTCCTCTTGGCGGCCTTATGGCTGGCATCCTGGGCAACTTTGGAGTGAAAGTTTTGTTTCCGCACTCCGCTTCTTGCCGTCAAATGCAATAAGGCATTTGCGGAATTGGACGCCGCTTGGAACCCCACCGCACCGTGGTTTGTTTTCATCTCACTGATGAAGGTTTGTCATGAATGTGAATCTGGAAATACGCCATCTGAAATTGCTGGCGGCCATTGCGGAAGAGGAAAGCGTGACCGGGGCCGGGAAGCGGCTGCACCTGACACAATCGGCGCTGAGCCATCAACTGCGAGACGCGGAAGAGAAACTGGGCACGCCTCTGTTCTTGCGGCTTGGCAAGCGTATGGCGCTGACTGCCGCAGGCAAGAAACTGCTCGAGTGCGCGCACCGGATTTTGCATCAGCTTCATGAAGCCGAATCGCAAGTGCAGGACATGAATGGGGGGCTGCAGGGAGTAATCCGCCTGAGCACGGAGTGCTATACGTGCTATCACTGGCTGCCGCCGGTGCTGGAACGCTTTCATATGCGCTATCCGAAAGTTGAACTGTGCATCGACATGGAAGCGACGCACTCTCCGGCGGATCGATTACTGGAGGGGAAACTCGACGTGGCGGTCATGAGTAGTCCGCCGCCGAACAAGAACCTGCACTTGTCGCCGCTCGGGGAAGATGAGCTGATGCTCGTGATGTCGCCGCGTCACCCGCTGGCGGCGCGCCGGACGATCAAGCCGCAGGATCTGGCGCGGGAGACGTTGCTGATCTATCCGCCGCGAGAAGAGAGCACACTGCTCAACAAAGTGATGAAGCCGGCAGGTCTCGAACCGTTTCGCGTCATGGAAATCCCGCTCACCGAAGCCATTCTGGAGATGGCGGCGGCACAGACGGGCATTAGCTTGATGGCGCAATGGGCCGCGGCCCCGTATGTGAGAAGCGGCCGTATTGTGGCGCGGTCGCTGTGCGATTCGGGATTTCATCGGCAATGGTATGCCGTGACGCTGAGCTGCCAGCCGATGAAGGCCTACCTGAGAGAGTTCCTTAGCCTGCTGGCCGGCGACTGCTCCAAGTACATGCGTCGCTTCTCCGCGAGTGTGGCGGCCTCCTGACGCGCTACGATTGAGAGGATGGAACGCCAGACTCTGCAAACCTACCTCGATGATTTTCTGAGGCTTGGGGAAGAGTGCGCTTGCGTGTATCCCCGCGGATACCGCTGGCAGCGGTGGAGCTACCGCCGGTTGGCGGAAACGGCGTTTCGATTCGCTCGCGAGTTGCAGGCCAGGCACATCGTCAAAGGCGACGCTGTCATCTTGTGGTCCGTCAACTGTGCCGAGTGGGTGGCCGCGTTTTGGGGATGCGCGCTATGTGGCGTGACGGCCGTCCCGCTCGATGACGGCTCAAGTCCTGATTTCGCGCGACGCATCCGAGAGCAAGTTAAGGCAAAGCTGGTGCTCTGTCCGCAGGAGCGCGCAGCGATCTTCGGATCCATCGCGTCGATCGATCCTGTCAACCTCGAATCGGCGATTTCTACACACGCAGCGGATTCGTTTCGCGCTGCGGAAATCAAGCCTTCCGATCCGCTCGAGATCGTGTTTACCTCGGGAACCACCGCGGAGCCTAAGGGCGTCGTAATCAGCCATGCGAACGTCCTCGGAAATATCGGCCCTATCGAGAAAGAAATGCAGCAGTATCGGAAGTATGAGCGACTCGTGCATCCGATCCGATTCTTGAATCTGCTGCCTTTGAGCCACGTATTCGGACAGTTCCTGGCGATGTTTCTGCCCACTCTATTGGGAGGGACCGTTGTCTTCGAGCAGAGTCTCAATCCCACCGAGGTGATGGCAACGATCCGGCGGGAACGCGTATCGGTGCTGGTGGCTGTGCCCCGCATGATGGAGTCGCTGAAACTGAAGATCGAGCGCGATCTCGATGACAGCGGTCGACGGGCAACCTTCGGGCGGCGCTATGCTGCGGCAGCGCAGCAGCATTTCTTGCGGAGATGGTGGACATTCCGCGACGTGCGGAGCCAGTTCGGCCGGAAGTTTTGGGCGATGATCAGTGGGGGTGCGGCGCTCGATCGCGACACGGAAGAATTCTGGCACCGGCTGGGGTATGCCGTGATTCAGGGATATGGCTTGACCGAGACAACGTCCTTGATCAGCCTGAATCATCCGTTCCACACGAGCCGCGGCTCGATTGGGAAAATACTCCCCGGACGCGAAGTGAGGCTGGCCCATGACGGCGAGATCCTCGTGCGCGGCAGCGGCGTGGCCAGCGGCTACTGGAGCGGAGGTACGATGCAGGCTGTCGCTGGAGACGAGGGGTGGTATGCCACTGGCGATCTCGGAGCATTGGACGGGGAGGGCAATCTTCACTTTAGAGGACGAAAGAAGGAAGTCATCGTCACTTCCTCCGGAATGAACGTGTATCCGGAAGACCTGGAAGCGGCCCTGCGGTGCCAGCCCGAAGTGCGCGACTGCGTGGTCGTGGGGATGGCGCGTGGCGGGAACGCAGAACCGTGCGCGGTCCTGATCCTGCGCGGTGAGACTGGGGACGCAAAAGCAATTGTGGCTCGGGCCAACGAATTGCTGCGGGAGTACCAGAAGATGCGAGCGTGGTTCGAATGGCCGGAAGAGGATTTTCCACGGACGTCGACGGGCAAGCCGCGACGGAATGTGATTCGCGAAGCGATCGCGGCGAACCTCGCGTCCACTTCCACGGGCGAGGGCGCCCGCGACTCCATCGCTGCAACGAGTCCGCTCGCCGAGCTGATGACAAAAGTGACCGGTCGAGCTACCGGCGAACTCTCAAGGCATGCAGACTTGGAAGTCGACATGGGCCTAAGTTCACTGGATCGCGTGGAATTACTCGGCGCCCTCGAAGACCGCTATCAGGTCGACCTGAGCGAGACGAAGTTCGCGAGCGCGGCTACGGTCGGTGATCTGGAGAAGTTGCTTCAAAATGGGCAGGGCGAGCGCCGCGAATTCCATTACCCGCGCTGGACGCTGCGTTGGCCGCTAACGTGGGTACGTCTGGCAGCGCAGTATTTGCTGGTACGTCCGGCAGTGTTTCTGCTGGGATGGCCGCGCATGGCGGGGCGCGAGAATCTGCGCGGACTGCGCGGGCCGGTGCTCGTGATCGCCAATCACATCGGGAACGTAGACGTCGGATTCATCCAGACGGTGCTGCCGGCCAGGATTCGACACCGGCTGGCGACGGCGACGGGAGGAGAAGCGCTGGAGATCCTGCGATCGCCAGCCGCAGATCGGTGGTGGGGCGGACGCGGTTACGACCGCTTGAAGTGGATGCTCGGTGTGGCGCTTTTGAATCTGTTTCCCCTTCCGCGACAGGCGGGGTTCCGCAAGAGCTTTGCTTATGCGGGGGAGGCTGTCGATCGCGGCTATAGCGTGCTGGTGTTCCCGGAAGGGCGACACACCGAAGACGGAAGTTTGCGGCCGTTCCGATCGGGGATTGGTTTGCTGGTGAATAATCTGCGGCTTCCCGTCGTGCCGATACGGATCGACGGGCTATTCGAGGTGAAGGAGGCCGGCAAGAAATTCGCCACGCCGGGACAGATCGAGGTTCGCATCGGGGAGCCCATTGCGTTCGCGGCGGATCGTGATCCAGCGGAGATTGCACAGGAACTGCAGAGAGCCGTGGAAGCTCTTTGAGTGGCCTTGATCAGTTGTCTCGCGGCAGATTGAGAGCTTCGATGAGCTTGGTCCGCAGTTGATCGTCGTCCAATATGAGCAGTTGACTCTCGTGCTTCAGGAAGTACTCGCGCTGCACACTCTCCAGTCGATTGAACGCCCAGGAACGAGACTTGCCGGTAAATGTGTACACGAAGGCCTTCTTCCCCTGGCGCTCGCCGATTTGCAGTTCGGCGAAGGTTTGCGGGGTGGGCAGAAAGAGCGCGTCGAAATCGCCGCGATCAGTGCGATAGAGGGCCGCACCTTCCAAATTCTTGAAGAGGCTTCCCAGCTTGGAGGTGAGGACACACCGGATCGTGAAGCCGTGGTCACTCAGCGTCCGTCCTAACTCCATCGCGTCGGAGAAAGCAGGATCTGTAGGCGAAAGGAGAGCAGCCGCCTCGTCGGGACTGCAGGCGATGGCTTGAGCCGGAGAAGCGGGCGAATATAGCATCAGCGTCAAAGCGAAACCGAAAATCGAAGAGAGAATTTCTCGCATCGGTGATACCTCCCGATTGCAGGGCCCCGGACCGAGATCCGCAGCACCAGACCCGTGGCGCTAGGCGTTCCCGACGGCTGCGGCCTTTGGCTTCAGACCCGTCAGGCGACGCATCTCTTCTACTAACCAATCCACTTCCTGTTTGTTACGGATCGTGCGGCCGAGTGTCACTTTCCTCCCAGAACCCAGGTTCAACTCAATATCGTAGTATGGAGTTCCCGTGCCACCGCCTTGCTGGCTAGTGATCCTGCTGGTGATGGACTCCAGTTCCGCGAACGCGAATCTGCGAATCTTTCCACGGCCGGCATAGCCGTCCTGGAGCAGCAACTCACCGTTGCCGATGCCGACACGCGTCGTGCCGAACCACATCTGCACGGTGATGTAGAACAGCAACAACGTGAAGACCCCGAAGGCAATCGGGAAGATCAACGGTGCGTGAAAGACAACTAGGAACACCGTCGCGGAGGCGAAGATCAGGGAGAAGACCGAAGTCGACGCCGCAAATCCCTTGTTGCGGGCGGCAGGAAAGAAGAACTCCGTTCCTGCGGCGGTAGACGCTATCTTGATCGTTTCCGTCGTTGGGCGCGTGATTGCTGTAGTCGTCGCTTCGGATCCTTCCAGGGGCGGCGACGCAGGTGTTCGCGCTGTCCGAAAGACCGGCACCTCGAAGATGTCGTGGTAGTCCACGCCGGGAACATCGGCCGCGGCTTCCAGTTGCCAAAGAGTTACGTCACTGGGATTGGTTGAATCGGAGGCCTTCGCGTCCCACGGTATGTGGAAATGCACCGGAATGGATGCACCCATCGGACTCGCGTAGAGCTGGCCGGCCGACAACTGAGTCTCGGCACGCCAGAGAATCTTCTCCCAGGTGGAGCGCGAATTTCCTGAACCGCTCACCGTTCGATTCACGCACGTAAGGTGTAACTGAATTCCATGCTGGGGCGTGTGCGGGAACCGGGTCTGAATTGTACCCTTCAGTTCCCCACCGATCATCCCGGGCACGGGCGACATCTCAAAATAGGTTCTGCCGAATTCGGAATAGGCAAGCGTGAAGCGAATCGCACGGACGAGCAGGAAGACTCCTGCGACCGGAAAGACCAGCGCGATGTAAGCAACGGGTTTCTTCGCCGCTTCCTGCGGGAGGAAAACGAGCACAGGCGCGGACACGGCGTTCCAGAGTGCGGCGAAGATCCAAGCCTCAATCATGCCGGAACGTGTGTTGCTTTGAATACGTCCCTGGGCCCAGTCCTCGCGCCAGAGCCACGGTTCAGCAGGATGCTCGGCCTGCGCGCGTTGCTGCTGCTTCACCATTCTGCCGCCGAAGATGACGGCGAAAATGAGGCCGAATCCGACACCACAAAAGACCAGGCCGAAAATTGTCCCCAACCAGGGAGATTTGCCGGTGCCCGAGATTATCTGGCCGATGGCCGTCACGAGCGCAAACAGTCCGAAACCGGCAAAGGGCAACGCAAACAGGCAGAACAGAACCACGCCGAGTTTGCTGGAGCGATCCATTGGACATCATTGTGGAAGGAAACAGGGCGGGGTTGTAGAGGTAAAAAGTCGGCCTACCAAAGTAACAGCCATGGCCGGCTCAAGGCAGCAAAAGGGGGATGCGAAAGGGCATCCCCGTGATCTGAATACGCCCGCTCGCTACTTCTTGTCATACTCGAGAGCCAGGCGGCATTCTTCGAGCGCTTCGTTGACGTGCTTCAAAGCGTTTGCCCGATGCCCGCCAAAATCGTGAGCCGCATGTTCGAGATTGGCTTTGGCTTCACGCAGGTGGTTCATGGCGGCGGCGATTTCGGGGTGGTGCTCCTTTTGCTCCTTCATCTGGACACGCTTGATCTTGGCGGTCGGCGTTTCCTGCGCTGCCAGGGGCAGCGTCATCGCGCAGGTCAGGGCAGCGGCAGCGAGTGCGGCACACATCTTCGTCTTCATGCAAGACCTCTCTGAGAGATTTGAATTGGGACCCCGCAGCAATCTAACACGGGCGATGGTGAAACGATGCGAGGAAGTAGTAAGAAGCGCCTGAAAGCAGGAAAGCCGGGCTGGTTGGCCCGGCTTCTCGCTTTGGGAATCGCCAGCCATCGCTGGGCACTTTCCCCTTAACTTCGAGTTGTCATTCGACAAGAATTCACATTACGAGCGCGAGTCCCTCCAGTTCGCGCTGCAGTACCGGCATTGCGCAGCCGGACATCTCGACCCGGCCCGCGGCATCCATGGCGGCCTGGGGAGAAACCCCATATCCACGACCAATCAGAAAAACCTGCAGGAGTTCCGCCGCATCCCGGGAATCGATCATGCCGCCTTGCAAAAGGTCATTCCGCAGGGCGGCCAGTTCCATCACCGTAAATCTGTCTTTCATGGCCGTCATCACCTCCGACCTTGTACTGCCTTGGTCAATTAGACTCATCGGCAACCCAATTTGTTGCATGCAATCAGCATGCCGTAACTTAGGTACGGGATTTACTACGGTTTTCGTAGTAACCAAGTTCCCGGAAACCACGAGAATGCAGGAGGTTACGCGGTAGGATAGCGGTTGCGGGCAGGACACGAGGGGACACGAAACGTCCCTGAAATGACACTCTGTGTCGCTCCGTGGCTACGCGCAGCCAGAGCTGGTGGTTTTGGATCAGGCCGCATCGATCGTCGCGGAGTCAACCAGCAAGATAGGAATGTCGTCCTGAATCGGATAAACCCGGCGGCACTGGCCGCATTTCAGGCTCTCGCCATTTTCCTTCAGGACCAACTTCTTCTTGCACACCGGACACACGAGAATGTCGAGCAGATCCTGAGCAATCATGACGTGCCTATTTTACGCCCATCGCGCAAGGAGGTTGGGCCGATGAGGTTGCGATAGAATCACTTCGCAATCACTATTCAGCGAGACACCGATGGTAGCGAGAATTCTTGATGGCAACAAAATGGCGGCGGAGATCCGTGCCGAGGTTGCGGCGGAAGTCAAAGCCATGGCTGGTGGTGGAGTGCGTCCGGGCCTGGCTGTGGTGTTGGCAGGACACAATCCGGCGTCCGAAGTATATGTTCGCGGCAAGGTGAAGAGTTCAGAAGAAGTCGGCATCTACAGCGAGAAGCACACCCCGCCCGAGACTGTGACGACTGCCGAATTGCTGACCCTGGTAGACGAATTGAACCACCGCGACGAGATTGACGGCATCCTGGTGCAGCTGCCTCTGCCGTCGCAAGTCGACGCGAAAAAGGTCCTGCTTGCGGTCAATCCGGCAAAGGATGTGGATGGGTTTCATCCGATGAACGTCGGATATTTGTCGACGCAACGCCCGGGTTTGGTGCCGTGCACGCCAGCCGGCGTGATGGAGATATTGAAACGGAGCGGGATTCCCGTAGCGGGACAAGAAGCGGTCGTCGTGGGGCGGAGTGACATTGTAGGCAAGCCGGTAGCGATGTTGTTGTTGAATAGCAACGCTACAGTCACGGTATGTCATTCAAAGACACGAGACTTGCCGGGCGTATGCCGTCGTGCCGACATTCTGGTCGCGGCGATCGGCCGGGCCGGGATGATCACGCGTGAGTTCGTTAAACCGGGTGCGACCGTGATCGATGTCGGCATGAATAAAGTCTCCGACCGCTCCGAATTTGACCGCCTCTTCGACGGGAACAAGAAGCGCGAAGAAACGTTCCTGACCAAGGGATCAACTCTGGCCGGCGATGTGCATCCGGAAGTAGCTGAAGTCGCGGGGGCAATAACGCCCGTGCCGGGTGGGGTGGGACCACTGACCATTGCGATGCTCATGGCGAACACGGTAAAGGCGGCGAAGCTGCGAAGAAAATCAGAAGTCAGAAGTCAAATTGCAGAAGTGCGGCAATTGCAGGGCTAAGAAGTCGGATTGCAGAAGTGAAGATCTTCCAACTGGTGGCTCAACGTCCCAGAACCTGGTTGCACTTCTTCAGTTTGACTCTTGACATTTGCCTTCCACGAGAAACGCGGCGTGCTAAAAGTAGGCTTAACCGGCGGAATTGCCAGCGGCAAATCGGTGGTCGGAGAAATGTTTGTCCGGCTGGGAGCGCAGCTCATCCTTGCGGACGAGATCGCGCACGACCTCATGCAGCCCGGACAGGCGGTTTACGGGGAAGTTGTGGGACGTTTCGGAAGTCAAATCCTGAACCCGGACGGCCTGATCAACCGCCCGAAGCTGGCCGAGATCGCGTTTGGAAGTGGTGGCCGAGTCAAAGAACTCAACGCGATCGTCCATCCTGCCGTGATCGCATATGAGAACGGATGGATGGAGGAAGCCGGCAGGAAAGACGCGCGTGCCGTTGCCATCGTCGAAGCGGCGTTGATCCTGGAAGCGGGAACCGCCGAACGATTTGACCGGCTGATCGTTGTGACGTGTCATCCGGAACAGCGGGTGCAGCGTTTCGCAGCCCGCATGAAGATCTCGGAAGAGGCCGCACGGGCGGAAGTCGCACGCCGCATGGCCGCACAGTTGCCCGACGAAGAAAAGGTCAAGCGCGCCGATTTCGTGATCGACAACTCCGGGCCGCTCAACGCGACAGAAGCGCAGGTGCGGCGTGTGTTTGCGTCACTCAAGGCCGAGGCGGCATATTCGGGTTGAGCCGCTGCAAGCAAGAGCAGTGCTTCCACAGAATTCTCATGGCACAAAAGATGGCCAAAAAGAAACTGACTAGGAAAGCGTCTCCGCACCCAGCGGCAGAGGAACATCTGGAGCGCGTGCGGCGGATCTGCCTTGCGCTGCCAGGGACCATAGAAAAGCTCTCGCACGGCGAACCTACTTTCTTTGTCGCCAAGAAAGTATTCGCCATGTTCGACAACAACCACCACAATCTCGGCCATGTGGCGGTCTGGATCCCCGCCGAACCTGGCGCGCAGGCGACGATGATCCGCACGGAGCCACAGAAGTTTTTCCGGCCGCCTTACGTTGGCGTCAAGGGATGGGTGGGTGTGGACCTGGAGGCGGTTAGCGACGACGAGCTGGGATTCCATCTGAGCGAGGCGTGGCGGCTGATCGCGCCGAAGAAAGCACGGGCCTCACGATCAGAGCACCTTTAGCGACCGCCGGGAAGCTAGTGTCGCGACTCCGGCCCGCGGAAAGCGCCCGCGGCCACCACGCCCAGGTTCAGCAACGTGACCAGCGATATGACGCCCAGTGAGATCACACAGTAGATGCACCACACGCCAAGCACGTCTTTTTCGATGTGGGCAAGATACAGAGAAAAAGTCAGGCCAATCAGAACAGCGGCAAGCATCAGCCGATAGGCCTTCTTCAGTGCCAGAACGCCGAGCAGCAAATATCCCGTGATACCGATGACGGCCACTGGAACGCCGTAGATCACTGCAAACGGGCTTTTGTTGACGATGCCACAGTCCCACCGGTCATTGATGCTGCAGGGAGACGCGTCTTCACGATAGTGTTCGCGGAGGGCAAGAGAAGAAGCGATGATGCCGACTACGCACAGCAGGATCAGTATCCATCTCATGAAGGTTGCCTCTTCGGGGGCGATTCGCATTCAATGTAACGCAAACCGGCGGCCTTCCGCTCAATCGTGATAGCGCTGCTCGCCCGCCGGAATGGCAATCTGTAACCGGTTCTGCGGCGGGGGCAGTGGGCACGTTGCGTAGGGAGTGAATGCGCACGGCGGATTGATGAGCTGGTTGAGATCGAGCCAGACTTCCCCGGGCTGCGAAACACCATGATCCGGAAGTTCGGTGTACAGGAATCGTCCGGAGCCGTAAGTAGTTGCCCTGCTCGTCGTGTCGCGCAGGATGAAGAAGAGTTCTTTCGAGTCAGGATCTTCCAGGACAGGCTCAAGGCGGACGGTTTGTCCGGCAAGCGTAAATTCTGCCGCGCCGGGCGCCGGGAGTTTGTCAGTCGTCCCGAGGATCGTGGGGATGTCGAGCATCTTCGGTGGATTGTAAGGAATCCACTTCGCGCGGACGCGATACTTGGGGTCAGGCGCATACCAGCGCAGGCCGTGAAACCCGGTTCGGCCAGGGGCATCGAGATCCTTGATGCGGAGCCCGATGCGCTCATCACGGTGAATGAGGATTACGGTGAGGGTACCGACCTTGAGTTTCGAGGGATTGGCAGCATCGTCCGCGTAGAGCGGCTGTTCCTGTGGCGGATGGCCGTCAACGAAAAGATCCTTCGGAAACCCGCCCTGCGGCGGCTGCAACCGAATTGCACCGTGGTCAAGCCGCACGACCGCGAGATGAGCCGGCGCTTTCGCGATCTGGATGCGGTTATCGGGAGCCGAACCGACACTGTTGTCACCTTCTTTGAGCCACTCCAGACCGATGAGCGAGAGCCAGCCTTCCGGCGCCTGTAGACGAGCGGCGCGGTCCGCGCGCCACTTGAGCGTCGCCTGGCGCCAGGAGTCGGGTCCGGACGAGGGCTTGTCGGAGGCTACGGTTGTTGTCGTCAGCGCAAGCAGCGTAAGCGCCAGAAGCCAGACTTTGATTTTCATGATGGTTCGGCATAAGCCGCGGTCTCGATTCTAGTCCAGGCGCGGTTCCAATGCGGGAATCCGGGGCCTCAAAAGTGGAGTTGCCCGGATGAAGGCAGAGTTCTACAATTTCTCCGTCTTTTTCCATATAACTCGTCAGGGCGATCCCCAGGAGGATCCCTATGAGGTCGTTTTTGTTCCAAGTATTCCTTCCGCTCCTTATCGGTCTGACTCTGTTGACCAGCTGTTCTTCTAAACCTGCGCTTACGGAACAGCCCGCCGCACCGGCGGCACAACAACCGCAGGTGAAACCGCCGTCCCTCTACTCCGGCCTGCAGGCCTTCAACTGTGTGCAAGGTCTGGCGCAGAGATGGGCCACCGATGCGATGCCAGTTCGGCTCGAGTCGGTGCTCAACGAGGAGTCTAACGGGCAGGGCGGAAAAGCCACCGTATGGAAGGCGGCATTCATCTCGCCGTCCCGGAGGGTGATCAAGTACTTCACCTGCTCGGGCAGCCGGTTGAAGGACGCTCCGCCGTACGGACCGTCCGCGGAGAACGAAGAACCCTACGCGCCGGATGTTCCGGGCATGGCATTTCAACCGCTCTTCCTGAAGGTCGATTCCGACAAAGCGTACGACGTCGCGCAAGAGCATGGCGGCACCGCGTTGCTTAAGAAGAACCCGGATCAGGTGGTGAAGTACTTCGTTCTCTGGAATCCGAAACAGCGTGTCCTGCAATGGTACGTGATGTACGGCAAAGACAAAGAGTCTTCTGTCGGGACGGGTGTCGTGAACGCGCTGACGGGCGCGTATATCGGAGCGAGCAAGTAGTGGCTTGAGATTACCGGCTGCGGTGGCGGGGCCAGTTTGTGATGTGCCCCGTCATCGAGGCGTTGGTCCGCGACAAGCGCAGTTACCGCTCGAAGCCCGCAGCACACGCACGCTCTTTCGATCTTGCCGCCGCTAGGATTCGCGCTGCGCTGCGGGTTTCACCAGCCAGTGCAGAAGCGAGTTCACCAGACTCAGCACGATCGCGCCGAGGAACGCGGCCAGAAAACCCCGCACCTCAAATCCCGGGACCAGGACTGACGCCAGTTTCAGCATCAGCGCGTTGATCACAAGCCAGAAAAGGCCCAGCGTTACGAGCGTCAGCGGAAAGGTCAGGATTTTGAGGAGCAATCCGATGGTGGCATTGACGAAGCCAATCGCGAGCGCTGCGATCAGGGCCGCGACGACGCCGTTCACAGTAATGCCCGGTACGACGTGAGCGACGATCCAGACGGCCAAGGTGCTCAGAACCCAGTTGAGAAGCAGGCGCATGTCGCCTCCTTGAGAGAAAAGGTCGTTCATCGCTGGTCGTTCGTCGTCCGCGGAATTTCTTCGACGGCGGCCTGTGGCGAGGTACAACACTATACACCCCGCCCGTTTATCAACACCGTTCGATAGAGTCGCCTCGCGGCCCGGAACTCGGAGCTCGCAGCGTTTCCCTTACAATTCCATCGTGGCTGCGAAGACCAATGCCGCGCGCTTGCTCGATCAGCTCGGAATCAAGTACGAGCTGCGCGAGTACGAAGTCGATCCCGACGACCTGGCGGCGGAGACGGTCGCGGCCAAGATCGGGTTGCCTCCAGAACAGGTGTTCAAGACCTTGGTGGCGCGTCCCTCCGGGAGCAAGGACCCTCACAGCGTCTGCATGGCCGTAATTCCGGGAGATCAGGAACTCGATCTGAAATCACTGGCCGCGGCGGCCGGAGAGAAGAAGATGGAGCTCGTGCCGGTGAAGGAGTTGCAGACGCTCACCGGCTACATCCGCGGCGGGGTGACCGCGCTCGGAGCGAAGCGCGAATTCCCGGTTTTTGTCGACGAACTGATCGAGCTGTTCGACGTGATTTCGGCCTCGGCGGGAATGCGCGGCATGCAGATCCTGCTCGCGCCCGCTGACTATCTGCGCGCGACGAAAGGCACGCTCGCGTCGCTCTCGCAGCCGAAGAAGCCGGGCGGACACAATTGAATCTGCCTCACGCCCAACCCGCGCCGCATTTACTCGATCTGCAAAATGTCACCGTGATGCGCGGGCAGAAGGTTGCTCTCGACGCGATCAACTTGCGTGTCGGCCTGAACGAACACATCGCAATCCTCGGCCCAAACGGCTGCGGCAAGTCGACGCTGATCAAGACGATCACACGTGAGTGCTATCCGGTCGCGAATGACGGGTCGAGCATCGCCATCCTGGGTGAGCGGAACTGGAATGTTTTCGAGTTGCGCTCGTTGCTGGGCATCGTCTCGAACGACCTGATGGCTTCATGCACTGGAGAAGCCACGGGAATGGATGTTGTGCTGTCGGGTTTCTTCAGCAGCACGCGCATTTTTCCAAATCACGACATCGACTCGAAGCA
>Ga0335084_10000433_pt1 | contig 35339 bp, 32 predicted proteins | sample Lox_Sample_44_FD_206721 | JGI IMG/M metagenome (GOLD analysis project Ga0335084, IMG submission 206721) | Soil microbial communities from Loxahatchee National Wildlife Refuge, Florida, United States - Lox_Sample_4.4 | ecosystem: Environmental > Terrestrial > Soil > Wetlands | place: USA...
CGCTGAGCAAGGTCGTGCCGCGCTCCTGCGCGGCTCCACCGCGCGCCGCGCGAAGGGGTGCGCTCGGCATCAGTTCGTCTGCTCGGGTGCGGAGATCCGGCCCGCGCGGACTGATGCCGTCGCGAACTGTTCACGCGTTCGTTCACTGGCCGAGGCGAGTCCGCGACGCACACTGCGCCGCCCTCCAGCCGGAGCTCGGATGCCGAATCTCCTCCTCGTCGCGGCAGCGGCCGCGGCGTTCGCCGCTGCACCGCAACCGTCGAAGAAGCCGGTCGATCTCGACCTCGCCCAGCTCTTCGTGGCCGACGGCGCAAGCACCCGCCTGTCTCCCCAGACCGAGGAGCTCGCCGGACACCGGGTGCGCGCGGTGGGCTTCATGGTGCGGATGGAGGAGCCGTCACCGGCGGCCTTCTACCTGGCCAGGCGCCCAGCCCAGGCCGACGAGAGCGGCGGCGGGACCGGGGACCTGCCACTGGGCGCGCTGCGGGTCGAGGTTCCGTGGCTCCACGGGGACGTCCCTTGGGTCGAGGGGCCGGTCGAGGTCGTGGGGACCCTCGAGGTCGGCCGGGTGGAGGATGCCCTCGGACGCGTCTCGTGGATCCGGATCGTCATGGAGGAGCCGCCCGCGAAGCGGAAGCCGGCTCGAAGGTCTCCGTCCCGAGCGCGGGACGGCGTCACCCCCCAAAGCAGAGGAGAGTCCAAGTGAGATTTCGGTTGCCCCTCGTCCCCGCGTTCGCGGCTGCCTTCGTGGTGCTGGCGTTTGCCCCCCCTGCCCTGGCCGACCCGACCAGCGTGGCCATCTTTCCTCCTCAAGGCGCCCGCTTCCTGCCCGGTCAGCGCTTCGACATCCGGGTAGAAGGCAAGGGCACGGCCCCCTATTCCGCCTCCCTCTCGATCAACGGCCGCCCGCTCCACTTCACCTCCGGGACCGCCGACCCGGTGGCCACCGACGGCATCTCTCCCGCAGGCTGGGGCGGGTTCAACCGGCGCGGCTACTGGCTCGGGAAGCCAGGGCTGTACAGGCTGAGCGCCAGCTTCAAGGACGGCTCCGGCAAGGCGGTGACCGCCGAAACGACGATCACCGTCGAGTCGCTGGGCAACGACGATGGGTGGGGCGACGACGACGATCACGACGACGGCAGGCGAGGTCGTGAACAGGGCAGGGATCGCGGCATCAAGAACGTGATCATCTTCCTCGGCGACGGCATGGGCGCGGCCCACCGGACCGCCGCGCGGATCGTCAGCAAGGGCGTGACCGCCGGCGTGCCGAACGGAACGCTGGCGATGGACACCATGCCCGCCGTGGGCCTGGTTCACACCCACTCGCTGAACAGCATCGTGACCGACTCGGCGCCGGGGATGGGCTGCTACACCACCGGGAACCACTCCAGGAACAACCAGGAGGGCGTCTGGCCGGCGACGGTGACCAACCCCTTCTATGCCCCTCGGGTCGAGTACCTCGGTCACTACCTGCACCGCACCCGCGGCACCTCGCTGGGCATCGTCACCACCGCCGACATCGAGGACGCGACCCCGGCGGCGAACGCCGTCTTCACCCAGGCCCGCGGCAACGGCACCGGGATCTGTGACCAGTACCTCGACGAGTCCGACCCCACCGACTCACGCGCCTACGGTACCGGGCTGCGCGTGCTGATGGGCGGCGGCCGCCGCTGGTTCACCCCCTCGGACAAGGACACCGGCAACGGGGTCTACTCGTCCCGCGCCGCCGGCAACGACTACGACAAGCTGCCGGCCGACCTGGTCGACAGATGGGGTCTTCCTCCCGAGGCGGCGGGCAAGATCGACCCGACCCGCAATCTCGCCGCCGACTTCCAGGCCGCCGGCTTCGTCTACGCAGACTCCAAGACCAAGCTGAACCAGGCTCTCTATTCACAGCCCGATCGGCTCCTCGGCCTCTTCGCCTGGGGAAACATGAACGTGGCGGTGGACAAGCTCGCCGAGCGGCGCTACCGGATGGGCATCCCGGGCTACACCGACCGGGTGGTGCGCGATCACCAGGCGCCCGACCAGCCGCTGCTCGAGGAGATGACCGCGGCCGCGCTCTCGGTGCTGAAGAAGAACCACAAGGGCTTCGTGCTGATGGTCGAGGGCGCCCACATCGACAAGCAGTCCCACCAGATGGACGCCGAGCGGGCCATCGGTGAGACCATCGAGTTCGACAAGGCCATCGGTGTGGGTCTCGACTTCGCCAGGAAGGACGGGCGGACGCTGGTGCTGGTCACGGCCGACCACGAGTGCTCGGGGTTCTCGCTCATCGGCGCCCTCAGTGGCGGCATCGCGGGCCTGAAGGCTCTGCCGCCGGACACCGACGTCCTCGACCCCACCAAGGCTCCGAATCGCCAGAGCGTGGTCGGCGTCTACGATGCGGCCGCGTTCCCGAGCTACCCGATCCTCTCGGATGGCTACCCGGCGAGCTTCGACGTGGACGGCAAGCTGCTGGTCGGCTTCGGTGCCAACGGGGACCGCTACGAGAACTGGCTGACGCCCTCCAAGCCCAGCCGCGAGAGCCTGACCCCGACCAAGCTCGCCAGCGAGCTCGCCGGCCTGAGCTACGCCTCGAACATCCCGGTCACCCGTGACGAGAAGAAGAATGGGTACTTCATTCGCGGCCAGGCCGTGGGCCAGGAGCAGGCGGTCCACACGGCGTCCGACATCCCGCTCTCGGCGTACGCGAAGGATCCCGATGCCTGGCTGCCGTTCGCCGGCACGTACCAGAACATCGACGTGTTCTTCAAGATTGCCCAGGTGCTGAGCCGCTAGGCCCCCTCCGCGGCGGCGGTGCCAGGAGGCGCTCCGGCTCGCTCCGGGGCGCCTCCTCTCGTCTCGAGGAGTCGCTCAGCGGGACGTCTTCTTCACCTCGCGCAGCGCGGCGTGGGCCGCGGCCAGCCGTGCCACCGGCACCCGGAACGGCGAGCAGGACACGTAGTCCAGGCCGAGCCGGTGGCAGAAGTCGATGCTCTTCGGGTCGCCGCCGTGCTCCCCGCAGATGCCAATGTTCAACCCGGGCCGCGCCTTGCGCCCCAGCCGGACCGCCATCTCCATCAGCCGCCCCACCCCGCCCTCGTCCAGGTGATCGAACGGGTTCTCGGGGAGGATGCCCTGGGTGAGGTACTCGGAGAGGAAGCTGGTCTCGGCGTCGTCCCGCGAGATGCCGTAGGTGGTCTGGGTGAGGTCGTTGGTCCCGAAGGAGAAGAACTGGGCCAGGGAGGCGATCTCGTCGGCGGTGACCGCCGCCCGGGGGATCTCGATCATCGTCCCGAACTGGTAGCGGATCTTCCGCTTCTGCTCGGCCATCACCTTCTTGGCCTCGGCCTCGAGCGCCCGCTGCTCCCAGCGCAGCTCGTTCGAGTGGGTGACCAGGGGGATCATGATCTTCGGGTAGACGTCGATGCCGGCCGCGGTGCAGCTGCACGCCGCCTCGAAGATGGCCCGCACCTGCATCTGCACCAGCGCCGGCATGTGGATGCCCAGGCGGACGCCGCGGAGCCCGAGCATCGGGTTCATCTCCCGCAGACGCTCCACTGCGCCGAGCATGGTGCGCTTGCCCTCCAGGTCGCGGGTCTGATCCAGCGCGTTCCCCGAACGCAGCTCGAGACGGGTCTCCAGCTCGGTGACCTCCTTGAGCAGCGTGTCGTGCGCGGGGAGGAACTCGTGCAGCGGCGGATCGATCAGCCGGATGGTGACCGGCTGTCCGTCCATCGCCCGGAAGAGCCCCTCGAAGTCCGCGCGCTGCAAGGGGAGCAGCTTCGCCAGCACCTCCCGGCGCTCCTCGTCGGAGCGGGAGAGGATGAGCGTCTGGACCAGCGGCAGCCGCTCGGTCTCGAAGAACATGTGCTCGGTGCGGCACAGCCCGATGCCCTCCGCGCCCAGGGCCCGCGCCCGCTCGGCGTCGCGCGGGTAGTCGGCGTTGGCCCAGACCCCGAGGCGGCGGAACCGGTCTGCCCAGCCGAGCAGCTCGATCAGCGCCGGGTCGTCCAGCGAGGGCTGCATCGTCTCCACCTGCCCGAGGAACACCTCGCCGGTGGTCCCGTCGATCGACACCCAGTCGCCCTCTCGCAGCACCAACGAGGAGCGCTTGATGGTGGCCTCCTTCCGGTCGGCGTCCACCTCCAGCGCCATGACCCCGACCACCGCCGGCTTGCCGAACTGGCGCGCCACCAGCGCCGCGTGGCTGGTCCGTCCGCCCCGGCTGGTGAGGATGCCGCGCGCGGCGAGCATGCCGTGGACGTCGTCCGGCTTGGTCTCGGCGCGGATCATCACCACCGCCTTCTTCTCCTTCGCCCAGCGTTCGGCGGTGTCGGCGTCGAAGGCGAGCTGACCCACCGCCGCGCCCGGCGAAACGTTGAGCCCGCTGGCCAGGAGCCGCCGCTCGCTGCGAGCGGCGCGCATCGACTCCGGGTTGAACTGGGGGTGGAGGAAGAAGTCGACGTGCTCGGGGGTGACCCGCAGCACCGCCTCCTCCCGGGTGATGAGCCTCTCCTTCGCCAGGTCCAGGGCGATCTTCACCGCCGCACGGGCGGTGCGCTTGGCGTCACGGGTCTGGAGCATCCACAGCGTGCCCCGCTCCACCGTGAACTCGATGTCCTGCACCTCGCGGTAGTGCTTCTCGAGCAAGCGGGCGATGCGCTGCAGCTCGGTGAAGGCCTGCGGCATCTCCTCCGCCAGCCGGGCGATGGGCTGGGTGGCGCGGATGCCCGCGACGACGTCCTCGCCCTGGGCGTTGATCAGGTAGTCGCCCTCCAGCGCGTCCTCGCCGGTCGACACGTTGCGAGTGGTGGCCACCCCGGTGGCCGAGCTGCGGCCCATGTTGCCGAACACCATGGCCACGATGTTCACCGCGGTCCCGAGATCGTCGGGGATGCCCGCGGCGCGCCGGTAGTCCTGGGCCCGCCTGCCCTGCCAGGATCGGAACACCGCCTCGGTCGCCAGGCGCAGCTGCTCCATCGGGTCGTCGGGAAACTCGCGCCCCGACTGTTCGTGGACGATCGCCCGGAAGCGCCCGGCGATGGTGCGGAGGTCCTCGGAGGCGAGGTCCGCATCGTTCTCCACCCGCCGCCGGGCCCGCCACTCGGCCAGCACCTGCTCGAAGGGCTCGTCACGGACGCCCAGCACCACCGTGCCATACATCTGGATGAGCCGGCGGTACGCGTCCCAGGCGAAGCGTCCGTCCCCGGTGAGGGCGGCCAGTCCCTCCACCGTCTCGGCGTTCAGCCCGATGTTGAGCACCGTGTCCATCATGCCGGGCATCGAGAACTTGGCGCCCGAGCGGCAGGAGACCAGCAGCGGGTTCGCCGGATCGCCGAATCGCTTCCCGGTCCGCTTCTCCAGCTCGCGCAGCGCTGCGACCTCCGAGTCCCAGAGCCCCTTGGGCCAGTTGCCGGTCTTGAGGAAGGCGCGGCAGGCCTCGGTGGTCACCGTGAAGCCTGGGGGGACGGGGAGCCCCAGCCGCGTCATCTCCGCCAGATTGGCGCCCTTGCCGCCGAGGAGGGCCTTGACCTCGTCCCAGGTCTTCGCCGTCCGCTTCACCTCGGGCAGCTGGTCGAACCGGAAGACGAGCGGCCGGGCATGGGTCGCGCCCCGGGCACGGGTGGGGCGTGCCGAGGTCCGGGGTGGGCTCGAGGGCCGGAGGTGGCGGAGGGCGGGGGTGGTCATCGGAGGGTGCTCCTGTCAGTCGTGTGCCACGGTGCTTTGGCGCGCCGTGGCGCCGGTCCGGCGCAAAAGATGCGCGCCGGGAACCTCGGTTGCTCCTGATCCAGGGAGTGCTTGCGAGAACCTCGCCAGGACACGCGGGGTTCGCGTTGAATGCCCTGCCATGGCCACCGATTCCACGCAGCTCCTTCCTCCGCCGGTGGATCTGGTCGACGAGCTCGGCCGGTTCATCGCTCCGGAGCGGGTCCTCACCCGTACCCTGGATCGGGTGGCCTTCGCTTCGGATGCGAGCTTCTACCGCCTGATGCCCAGGGCGGTGGTCCTTGCCAGCTCGGTGGAGGAGGTCCAGCGCCTCTTCGCCCTGAGCCGGGCGCGAGGGATTCCCCTCAGCTTCCGGGCCGCGGGGACGAGCCTCTCGGGCCAGTCGCTGTCCGACGGGCTCCTGGTCGAGGTGGCGCGACACTGGAGGTCGGCGCGGGTGGAGGATGGCGGGCTCCGCATCCGGGCGCGCCCGGGGATGATCGGCGATCACCTCAACCAGCTGCTCCGTCCCTTCGGACGGAAGATCGGCCCGGACCCGGCGAGCATCCGCGCCTGCACGCTGGGAGGCATCCTGGCCAACAACAGCAGCGGGATGTGCTGCGGCGTCGAGCAGAACAGCTACCACACCCTCCGCTCGCTCACCTTCGTCCTCCCCTCGGGCACCTGCATCGACACCGCAGCCGAGGACGCGGACACCGTGCTCCGCGCCCGCGAGCCGGCGCTGCACCAGGGGCTGCTCGCGCTCCGGGACGAGGTGCGCTCGCGGCCCGGGATGGTGGAACGCATCAGGGCGAAGTACCGGATGAAGAACACCACCGGATACCAGCTCAACGCCTTCGTCGACTTCGACCGGCCGATCGACATCTTCGCCCACCTCCTGGTCGGTTCGGAGGGGACCCTGGCCTTCATCGCCGAGGCGGTGATGGACACGGTCCCGGTGCTTCCGCACAAGTCCACCGGGCTGCTCTTCTTCGGGGACGTCCATGCCGCCTGTGCCGCCATCGGCCCGTTCCGCGACGCGGGTGCCCAGGCGCTCGAGCTCCTCGACGCAGCCAGCCTCCGTGCAGCCGCGGGGAAGCCCGGGATGCCCACCGAGCTCGGCCACCTCGGAGCGGCCCCGGCTGCGCTGCTCTGCGAGTTCCAGACCGGCGACGAGGCCGAGCTTCCGTCGCTGATGGCGGCTGCCGCCGCCCTCACCCGCCGTCTTCCGCTCTCCGTCCCGGGCGAGTTCACCCGCGATCCCGAGCTCCAGGCGCGCTTCTGGCGCGTGCGCGAGGGCCTCTTCCCGACCGTTGGCGGAGTGCGCCGGAGTGGCACCACCGTGGTCATCGAGGATGTGTGCTTCCCCATCCCCCACCTCGCCGACGCGGCAGTGGACCTCCAGAGACTCTTCCGTGCCCACGGGTACGACAACGCGATCATCTTCGGGCACGCCAAGGACGGGAACCTGCACTTCGTCATCACCCAGTCCTTCAACGACCAGGCCGCGGTCGACCAGTACGCGCGCTTCATCGACGACCTGGTGCCGCTGGTGGTCCGGAAGTACGACGGCGCGCTCAAGGCCGAGCACGGAACCGGCCGCAACATGGCGCCCTTCGTGGAGACCGAGTGGGGCCCCGAGGGGGCGGCGATCATGCGGCGGCTCAAGATGCTGGTGGACCCGGCTGGCCTGCTCAACCCCGGGGTCATCGTCCCCACCGGGCCCAAGGCCCACCTCGATCATCTGAAGTCGCTCCCCTCGATCGAGCGCGAGGCGGACATGTGCATCGAGTGCGGCTTCTGCGAGCCGGTCTGCCCGAGCCGGGAGCTGACGCTCACTCCACGGCAGCGCATCGTGGTGCGCCGTGAGCTGGAGCGCCAGACCTCCGGGACGCTCGCCGAGGAGCTCCGCCGGGACTACCAGTACGCCGGCCTCGATACCTGCGCCGGCGATGGGATGTGCCAGACGCGCTGCCCGGTGTCGATCGACACCGGCGCGCTGGTGAAGCGCTTCCGGGCCGCCCGGCACTCGTCCTTCGCCCGCTCCGCGGGACTCGCCACCGCGCGGGGAGCAGCCACCGCCGAGCGATTGGCCCGGGCCGGGCTGGCCACGGGGCACGCCCTGGCCTCCGTCATCGGTCATCGCGCGGTCGGTGCGCTGACCGGCGCGGCGCGCTCGGTGCTGGGCGATGACCTGGTGCCGCGCTGGACTCCGGACATGCCCCACGCGGCGCGGGCACTTCCCCGGACCACCGCGGATGGAGCGCAGGCCATCTACTTCCCGGCCTGCATGCTGAGGATGTTCGGTCCGGTGGAGGGCGAGCCGGCGCATCCCACCATCCCCGAGGCGCTGCTGGCCCTCGCCCGGCGCGCGGCAGTACCGGTCCACATCCCCGAGGACATCACCGGCGCCTGCTGCAGCACCCCCTGGCACTCCAAGGGGTATGTCGCGGGCGACGAGGCGATGGCGAACGCCACCCTCGAGCGGCTCTGGCGGTGGACCGGGGAAGGCAGGCTCCCGGTGGTGGTCGAGGGCAGCTCATGCACCCACGGGTTTCGTGAGGGCCGAGCGGCGCTGACCCCGGCGAACCAGGAGCGCTTCGACCGGCTGCGCATCCTGGACTCGGTCGAGTTCGTCCACGACACCCTCCTCCCCCGGCTCCGGACCGAGCGACGACTCGCCGCGGCCTGCATTCACCCGGTCTGCTCGGTGGTGGAGATGGGGCTCACCCCGAAGCTGGTGGGCATCGGCCGCTTCGTCGCCGACGAGGTGGTCGTCCCCGACCGAGCCGGGTGCTGCGGCTTCGCCGGGGACCGGGGCTTCCTCCATCCCGAGCTGACCCGGGCCGCCACCCGCCCCGAGGCGGCGGAGGTCTCCGGTCGGAGCTTCGAGGCGTACCTGCTCTCCAACCACCCCTGCACCATCGGAATGCACCGGGCGACGGGGCGTCCCTGGCAGAACTTCGCCCTGGTGCTGGAGGGTCTCACCCGATCGATGGAAACCTGAGCCAGCTCAGCGTGTCACGCTGGCCGGTGTGGCGCCGCCCGGCGACGTCTTGGAGCCCTCGGCGAAGCGCCGCATCCGGAAGGCGAGCAGCAGCAGCATGACCCCGAAGATGATCGCGTAGGCGCCAATCCACAGCGTCAGCGCCAGCGCCGCCGAGTCCGGGGTGACGAAGAGCAGCACCCCGAAGGCGATGGAGAGCACCCCGGCCAGCCCGAGCCAGAACTCGCCGGTGATCTCCTTGCGCAGCCGGATCGCCGCCACCAGCTCGAGGATGCCGGTCAGGATGGCCCAGATGCCCACGTAGTAGAGCAGTGCCAGCGCGGTGGCGGCGGGCCGAACGATGGTGAGGATGCCGATGCCGATCCCCACGATGGCCTCGAGCACCAGAGCCCAGAAGCGGTCCTTTCCCGCGCCACGGAACAGCGCCACCAGGGCGAACACGCCGTCGACGAAGGCATAGGCTCCGAACAGGATGACGATCGCCGCGAACGCCGAGCCAGGCCAGGCGATGGCGAGGATGCCGAAGACGACCGCCAGTGCTCCGCGGAGCGCAATCCATCCCCAGTTGCGCGCGAGTTCGTGAATCATCGGACACTCCCGTCAGGGGGGTTGGGCCAACGAGCGAGACCGGTCTCCGAGCTCCCCTTGGCGCGGCGGCCGGCGGAACGCAGGTTTCCCGCCGACTCCGAGGAATCGCAAGCCCCATCGCGTGAAACTTCTTCTCGTCGCCCCCAGGCTCCCCTTCCCCGCTGATTCCGGTGGGACGCTCCGTGCGCTCCAGCTCCTTCGCGCCCTCGACTCAGCCTTCGAGGTGACGGTGCTCGCGCCCGACCTGCCGGGTGGGGATGCCGCGGGATTGCGCGAGCAGATCCAGGGTCGAGTCGTCACCGCGGTCGAGGGCGGTGGCAGCGCCGGCTGGCTCTGGGCCGAGGGCCGGGCCGTGCTCCGGGGGAGGCCGTTCGGATACGCCCGGTACGCCGGCCGCGCCCTCCGCTCCGCCTTCCGTCACCTCCTCACCGAGCACCGTGTCGACCTGGTCCACCTCGACCACCTGCACGCCGCGCAGCTCCTCCCCGAGGCCCGGGCCCTGGCGCCTCGGGCGCGCGTGGTGATGGACGCGCACAACGTCGAGGCCCAGGTGGCCTCGCGGCTGGCGGAGGTCTCCCCCTGGCCGCTGAGCATGGTGCTGCGGCGTCAGGCCGAGGCGATCGCCCGGCTCGAGGCCCAGGCCGTCCGGGGCGTGGACGCGGTGCTCTCCTGCTCCGAGCTCGACGCCGCCGCGCTTCGCCGCTCCGGGGCACGGGAGGTGCACCTGGTGCCCAACGGCGTCGAGCTGCGACAGCTCCCCGCCTCGCCCGAGCGCCGGGACACCGTCTCCTTCGTCGGCTCGTTCGACTGGCGCCCCAACGTCGATGCCGCCGCGGTGCTCGCCGCCGAGATCTGGCCAGGGGTCCGGGAGGCCTGTCCCGGGCTGCGCCTGGCGCTCATCGGGCGAAAGCCACCGCGCCAGGTCAGCGCGCTGGCTGGGCCGGACATCGAGGTGACCGGACGGGTGCCCGACGTCGCGCCGTGGCTGGCCCGCTCCTTCGCCACCGCCATGCCGCTCCGGGCGGGCTCCGGCACCCGGCTGAAGGTCCTCGAGGCTGCGGCTGCACGGATCCCCATCGTCGCCACCCGGCTCGCGACCGAGGGGCTTCCCTTCCTCCACGGAACGCACCTGCTCCACGCCGAGTCGCCCCTGGAGTTCGTGGAGGCCCTCACCCGCCTCCGCCATGAGGCCGCGCTGGGAGCGCGCCTCGCCGAGGCCGCCTGGCAGGTGGCGCAGGACTTCGACTGGCGGCACATCGGCGCGCGCCTGGTCGGGCTCTACCGCGGCTGGAGCGCGGGGGCGCGGTCCCGGCCCCGCGCGCTCTCCAGCGCCGGCTGATAGAGCCGCTCCAGGTAGGTCCGGGCCATCCCCGCTGCGCCGTAGCGCGACTCGACCCGCGCCCGCGCCGCCACCGCGAGGGCATGCCGGGGCCCCGGGTCCGCGAGGCGGACCAGCGCGTCCTGGAGCGCCTCCACGTCACCCGGCGGGACCAGCACCCCGGCGCCGTCCCCCAGCACCTCGGGCAAGGAGCCCACCGCGCTCGCCACCACCGGAACGCCGGCCGCCATGGCCTCGAGGACGGCCATCGGGAGCCCCTCGGTGAGCGACGGCAGAGCGAGCAGGTCGGCCGCCGCCAGCACCTGGCCGACGTCAGGGAGGAAGCCCAAGAACCGGACCGCCCCCCCGGCCTGCTTGGCCTCGAGCACGACACGGAGGGGACCGTCCCCGGCGACGAGCACGAGCATTCCCGACCCACGTGCCGCGCGCAGCAGGACCTCGGGCCCCTTCTCCGGGGAGAGTCGGCCGACGAAGGCGACGACCTGGGCCCCGTCCGGGATGCCGAGGGTCTGGCGTGCGGTCCGCCGCTCTGCCTCGGTGGGCAGACGTCCGATGTCGATGCCGTTGGGGATGACGTGAATGGGCGTGCGCGGTGCCACGGCGCGAATCCGCGCGGCGAGGGCCCCGGAGGTCGCCGCGACGCCGGAGGTCCCGCGCGCCAGCCAGTGGGCAAGGGCCTCGTAGGCGCGGACGCGGTGGAGGTGGCCGGTGTCGCCGTGGAAGGTGGCGACCACCGGGGCGCGGGCGAACGCTCCGGCGGCGAGGGCGATCCACAGCGCCTTGTAGTCGTGGGCGTGAAGCAACCCTCCTTGCGCCAGACGGACGACTGGCCCCAGTGCCCGCCAGGAGAGCCTCCCGGGAGCATCGATCCGGGCGGCCTCCAGTCCCATCTGCCGGGCGGCCTCTCCGAGCCCGTCCTCGCGGCCCGGACGCAGCAGGCTCACCACCACCGGCCGGAGCGGCGACTCGGTGGCCGAGGCGAGCGCGAGGAGCGAGCGCTCGGCCCCGTACAGGCCCTGTCCCGAGCGCAGGTGCACCACCCGGATCATCCGCGCACCGGCACCGAGGCGCGCCAGAGGTGGACGTAGGCCTCGACCATCCGGTCCATCGAGAAGGCTGCCACCCGGGCGCGGGCGGCGTTCCCGAGGGAGGCCCGCCGGGCCGGATCGCGCACCAGGGCCCGCAGCGCGGCGCCGAGGGCTGCCACGTTCCCGGGCGGGACCAGCATTGCCGTGGAGCCGTCCGGGTGCAGCTCGGCCACCGCCGGGAGCCGGTGGGCGACGGTGGGGAGCGAGGCCGCCATTGCCTCGAGCATGGCCAGGGAGCGCCCCTCCCGCCGCGAGGGCTGGGCGTAGACGTCGAGCCCGGCAAGGAGCTCGGCCGCGCCGTCCACCACCTGGCCCAGCAGATGCGCCCGCCCGCCGAGCGGGGCCGCGGCCGCCCGGATCGCCTCGTCGAGGGGCCCACCTCCGACGAGCACCAGGTGCGCCTGTGGAAGGTCGGTGAGGTGCCGCACCATGGCCTGAACCAGGAGGTCGGGGCCCTTCTCCGGGTGCATCCGGCCGAGGTACCCGATGGCGACCGCGTCGTCGGGAAGCCCCATCCGCCTCCGGGCGCGGGCGCGCTGCTCCAGCGTGGCGGGCGCCATCAGGGAGATTCCATTGGCGATGGTGACCACCGGCGTTCCGGGGGGTACCCAGCCGCGAAGCTCGGCGCGGACCTCGCTTCCGCAGGCCACCAGCGCGCTGCTCAGCCGTGCCCCGAACCTGGCTGCCCGTCGCCTTCCGCCGGTGGGAGGCGACAGCTGGTGGAAGGTGGCGAGCACCCGCATCCGCGGGGCGAGGCCTCGCGCGGCCACCGCGTTGAGCCAGGGCCCGAGGTCATGCGCATGGGCCACCGCGGCGCCGGACACCGCGCGGGCCAGCCGCCGGAGCCCCTCCACCGTCAGCCCCCGGACGTCACCGAGTGGATGGACCGGGACGCCCGCTGCCTCGGCCCAGGCCCGCACCGGTCCGTCGTGGCCGAAGGCGACCAGCGAGGGTTCCATGCCGTGCTCCCGGGAGCGGGCGGCGAGATTCACCACCAGCCGCTCCAGCCCACCGACCTCGAGGCCGTGGATGACGTGTGCCACCTTCACCGCGGTTCGCACCCGCCAATCTGGGGCCGAACCCGCCAGATGCCAGCCCGCACCGGGGTAGGCAAGCTAATGACGCCACGCGTCAGTCGCTATCCAATACCGAACGCACCCAGCCCTGGGCGGGGCTAAGCAGGACTCCGGGAGAGCCATGGCGTACGCCCAGCACGAGTCGCCCACGGTGTGGGTCGTGGACGACGACCAGTCCGTCAGGGTGGCCGTCGCGCGGCTTCTGCGTTCAGCGGCGCTCCGGGTGCTGACGTTGTCCTCGCCGGACGAGCTGCTCCGGCGGCTCGGGGAGGAGCAGCCGGACTGTCTCCTCCTCGACCTGTGGCTCGATGACGTCACCGCGCTCGAGCTCGTCCCGCTGATCCACGGGTGCGCCGGCCAGGTGCCACTGGTCTTCATGAGCGGGAGCGCCGACGTGAGCAGCTGCGTCCAGGCGATGAAGTGCGGAGCCATCGACTTCCTCGAGAAGCCCGTCGACGACGGAGCGCTTCTGGGGGCGGTCATCCGGGCCGTCGCCCGTGGACGGTCCTGGCGCGAGGCGCGGAGCGTCACCGACGCTGCGGCGCGCCAGCTCTCGTCGTTGACCCCTCGTGAGCGAGAGGTGTTTGCCCTGGTGGCCCTTGGAAATCCGAACAAGCGCATCGCTGCTGCGCTGGGGACCACCGAGAAGACCATCAAGGTGCACCGCGGCCGGGTGATGCAGAAGCTCGGGGCGGGCTCGGTGGTCGACCTGGTCCGGCTGTCGGACCGCGCCGGTTACCCTGCGCGCTGACCTGACGCTCCGGCCCCGGCTCCGCCGTCGAGCGCCAGCGTCTCTCCGATGGCCGGGATGAAGAGCGCGTCCGCCGGAAGGGCGCGCCGCTCCCAGTCGGCCCGGAGCAGCCTGGGAGGCTCGTCGAGCGGCTCGTCGGTGAGCTTGAACGTCCCCCAGTGCATGGCCACCAGCCGCCGCGCTCCGAGGTCCAGGAAGGCCTGGACCGCGTCCTCCGGGTTCATGTGCTGCTTCCGCATGAACCACTCCGGATCATAGGCGCCGATCGGGAGCAGCGCGGCGTCGAGTGCGGGAAAGCGGCGGCCGATCTCCTTGAAGCCGGCGAAGTACGCGGTGTCGCCGGCGTGGTACACGCTCGCCCCCGCGCCCTCGACCACGAACCCGCCCCAGAGCGCCTCGTTCATGTCCGCGAGCCCGCGGCGGCTCCAGTGCTGGCTGGGCACGAAGGTGATGGTCAAGCCTCCGACGCGGAGCCGCTCCCACCAGGCCAGCTCAATGCAAGCGAGCCCGCGCAGATTCGGCCGGGTTCCGACGCCGGCGACCACCGGCGCCCCCACCGCCCGGAGCGTGGGGAGATCCAGGTGATCATGGTGGTTGTGGGTGACGAGCGCCGCGTCGATGGGCGGGAGCTGGTCCACCCGGAGGCCCGGTCCGGCGTTGCGCGGAATGACGCCCGAGATGCGCGGGCCGAGCGCCGGGTCGACCAGCACCGACGTCCCGGCGCCCTGCGCCAGCCAGCTCGCGTGCCCGAGCCAGCTGAGGCGGATGCCCTCGAGCGGAGGGTGCCGGAGCGCCGCGGCGTCGGCGCGCACCTCCGGGACGGGCGAGCGTGGCGGGGCACGACGGCGCCGGCCGGTGAGCCTGTCCAGCACCGCCCAGCGGAGGACGCGGCGCAACGGCGCCGGTGCAGACCCGTCGAGGTTCCGGAACCGGAGCGTGTTCGCCATGGCCCTCGAGAAGCTAACGTCCGCGCCCCGATGCGCACCTGGAAGGTGGTGAAGTTGTGTGCGGTCGCGCTGGGCGCGGTCGGATGCCCCAGACCGCCGCCGCCGGCTCCCGACGCCGGCCCGGCGGCGGCAGTGGTCGATGCGGGCCCGGTGGTTCCCCTGGCCCTCGACCTCACCATCGCGCTGCCGGACGGCGGCACCGAGCGGCACGCGCTGCTCGGGCTGGAGACCCCGGTGGTCTCGCCTTCGCGGCTGCTGCTGGTGGAGAGCAACCGGCCGCTGCACAACGTGCGGATCCGGGTGCTCGACGAGCAGGACCGGGCGCTGGAGTCGGACGACGTTCCCGAGGAGACCCCGGGCGCGCTCCGCTACCACATCGATCTCTCGAAGCCGCTGGAGCCTGGCCACCGCTACGCGGTGCTCGTCGACGCGCAGTCGGGGGCGACGTTCGACGACGGAAGCGGCAAGGCCGTGCCGGAACAGCGGCTCGAGTTCCGTACCGGCGGTGAGCGGGAGCGGCCGAAGCCCCCTCCCCCGCACCGGAAGCGCCGCCACCGCTGAATCAACGGGCGTGGGCGCCGGGGTTGGCGGCGAAGCGGTCCCGGCAGTGCTCGGAGCAGAAGTACACCGTGTGGCCGTCGCGGGTGAGGTGCGGCGTGTCAGGGCCGGTGTGGATCGACATGCCGCACACCGGGTCCACCGCCGCGCCCTCGCCGGCCACCGTCGCCGGAGCCCGGGCGCTCTCGGGCAGCTTCAGCCCCTGGAGGTACTGGACGAGCGCGGTCGCTTGCGCATCGGTGAGGTGCGCGCGGTAGCTGGGCATCGTCGGCGGGTACGTCGCCACCACCTTCGCCCCGGGGTCGAGGAGCGACTCCCGGAGGTAGTCGGCGCTCGCGGTCGTGCTCCGCCCGTCGGCGAGCATCACGGTGCGCCCGGCGAGACCGGCGAGCGAGGGCGCGATGGCCGGGAGGTCGTGGCACCCGGCGCAGCCGAGCTGTCGGTACAGCACGGTCCCGTCCTCGCTCGTCGCCCCCGCTGCCCCCCTCGCCCCGGCTGGGGTGCCGAGCTCGGCGAGGAGCTGCCGAGCGTCGGGGACAATCTGGTCGAAGCCGTCGCCGTCGGTCGCGTAGAGGCCGCGCACCTGGCCTTTCCCGTCGACGAGGAACATCTCGCTGGTGTGCAGGGTGGCGTCCGGGTCGGGCTGCCGCTCGACGAAGGTCTTCATCCCCTTCGCCAGCGCAGCCAGGCTCTCCTGGGTGGTGGCGAGCAGCGTCCAGCGGGCCTCGTCCGGCGCCCAGCGGCGTGCATAGGCCCGGAGCGCTTCCGGGGTGTCGCGCTCGGGGTCGACCGAGAAGCTGACGAACTTCAGACGTGGGTCCTGGATGGCCCGCTGGACCTGGACCATCCTCGCCGAGAGCACCGGACAGACGCTCTTGCAGCTGGTGAAGATGAAGTCGGCGACCCACACCGCGCCGCGGAGCTCGTCCACGGTCCGGGTCCGGCCGTGCTGATCCACGAGCCGGTAGGACGGGACGGGCCACAGGGTGGGCAGAGGCTCGTTCGCGTTCCGGGCGAGCCGGTGCACCGGCCGGGGACGCCCGGGCGGTTCGAAGCCGAGCCAGCGGATGGTCAGCTCGAGCGCGAGGACGGTCAGGGCGGCGGCCACGGTGGCCAGGACGAAGAATCGGCGCGGCATGCGAGGAGGCCCATGGCCTTACCTCAACGGGCGTCGTGGGTCGCTTCTCGAGTCGATGAGTTCCGTTCAGCGGCGGTCAGCGCCGCGTGCCGGGGCAGCAGCTCGGCCGGACTCCGTGAGCGACGCACCCCGGCGAGCATGGCCCCGACGGGGCGGTGGGTCAGGCCTCGGCCGAGCGCAGGCCCTCGGCCCGGGCCCGGTCCGTCGCGGTCGGCTCGAGCGAAAGGAGCAACCGGCTGAGGTCGTAAAGCACCACACCGCGATCCCAGGGCTGCACCCGATCCGGCCAGTGGAGCTGCTCGGCGGCCCGGTTGAAGGCGTGGTCCGCGACCGCCCGGAGCTGGAAGGCGTCGTAGAGGTTGTACTCGACCAGGAAGCGCAGCGCCTCCACCTCACCGGAGGCGTGGTAGGCGCGCCAGAGCAGCACCGCGTCCATCCCGCTCCGGCCACGCAGGTGCGGCGGCCGGGCGATGCCGAGGCGGTCCTCGGTCGCCTTGAGCCCTCCGCCGAGGCCGATGCGCCGGCACAGCGGCTTCAGATCCAGGTGGAACACCGGCCGGGGCAGTCCCGGGAAGGCGTGGCGGAGCACCGGCAGGTCGAACGAGCCGCCGTTGAAGGTCACCCAGACCCGCCGGCCCGCGAGCCGCGCGGGGAGCGCGTCCAGGTTCCGGCCCTCGATGAACGTCGCCAGCGCCTCAGCGTCCAGGCACCCGGCCACGGTGGGGCGCTGTCGCTCCCCCACCCCGTCGGCCTCGATGTCCAGGCAGAGCGCCTCGTCGGCCACCAGCGGCCAGAGCCTCCACTGCTCCCGGGAAGGCATTGTCCGGACCAGCGCCTCGAGGTCTCCCCGGTCGAGCGCCGCCTCGGCCCGGTCGATGCCGGCGCACAGCTCGGCGTGGAGCCGGGTCCCCAGCGCCGCCTCCCCGCCGCGGCGGACTGCGTCCCAGGTGTCGAATCCCCGCGCCCAGAGGTCCTTCTCTCGCCACGGACCGATGCCCGGCACCAGCTGGAACGTCCGGCGAATCACCCCTGCAGCCTGCCCTGCGCCTCCGACGCCAGCTGCCGGAGCAGCGGCAGGTCGGCCTCGCAGAACGGCATCGCCAGCATCTCCTGCGGCGTCGCGCCCCGCAGCGCATGGGCTCCGAGGGGGGCCGGCGTGCCCTCCACGATCCGCGCGGCGTAGAGGTGCAGCTCCACCGTGAGGTCCGGGTAGGCGTGACGGACGGCGAATCGCTCCGCACCGACCTCCAGCCGCACGCCCAGCTCCTCGCGGGCCTCGCGCAGCAGGGCCTGCGCGTCTGTCTCTCCAGGCTCCACCTTGCCTCCGGGGAACTCCCAGAGGAGCGCTCGGCTCTTCCCGGGCAGCCGTTGCTGCACCAGGTAGCGGCCCGGGGCGGTCTCGATCAGCGCCGCCACCACCCGGACCTCGCGGCTCACAACGCTCCGGGCTGGGTGACGTGCAGGCCGTAGACGAAGCCGAGGTTCGACAGGACCAGCGCGTCCGGTCCATAGACCCCCGGCGTGGCGGTGACGCCCTTCCCGGGGTCGAAGCGGCGGAGGATGCGCCCGCTCACCGGGTCGACGAACAGCAGCGCCTTTCCGGTGGGCACGAGCAGCAGCCCCGAGGCGAACGCCGGCTGCTGTCCGGCGCGATCCGGCAGCGGCGTCGCCCAGATGCTCTTGCCGGTCTCGGCGCTGTAGGCCCCGATCCGGTCCTCCCCGGCGGCGAAGATGACACCGCCCCGGACCAGCACGTAGGCCAGGCCTGCGGCGCTGCTCTGCCAGACGGTGTCCCCGGACTTGGGATCGAGGGCGAAGAGGCCGTCCTTGTACGAGGCGACGATGAGGTGTCCGCTCGCGTCGAACCCGGGGGTGCTGCTCACGTCGATGAACTGGGTGCCGGTGGAGAGGACGCGGTCCCAGATGGCCCCACCGGTCTTCGCGTCCAGCGCCGCCGCGTGCCCGTCGGAGAACCCGAGGTACACCACTCCCTCGCGCACCACCGGCGTGCTCGCGCCGCGGAGGATGAAGCCCGCGGGCGGGGTGCGCCGGTACTGCCACGCCCACTTCCCGTCCGCGGCGTCCACCGCGTAGAGCGTCGCCGACTGGGAGGCGACCAGCACCCGGCCGTCGGCGAGCACCGGCACCGTCACCAGCTCCTCGCCACAGTCGTAGCTCCAGAGCATCGCTCCGGTGTCGGCCTTCAGGGCCCGCAGGAGCCCATCGCCACCCGGCGCGTAGATCACTCCGTCACGGATCAGCACCCCGGCGAAGAAGGGCGCGGGCGTCGGCACCGCCCAGCGCACCTTCCCCTCGACGCCGACGCTGCGGAGGACCCCGTCACGGGTGCCCACCACCACCCTCCCCGAGGTTGGATCCACCGCCGGGGTGGCGAACTCGCGGGGCACGAACTCCATCGTGGTGGAGGTCTCGAGCATCGCGTGCCAGTAGTCGATGCTGAAGACGGCCAGCGGGGCGGCCAGCTCGCGCGAGAACGGGTCGGCCAGCACCGGGGGCCGTCCGGAGGCACAGCCGCCCAGGGCCGCGAGGGCGATGGTCAGGAGCGCGCCGCGTCTCATCCCGCGTCCGGCTTTGCCGCCACGGTGGCCCTGAAGCCCTCCGCCTCCAGCGCCGGGAGCCTCTCCTGGGCCAGGCGCGCCGCCGGAGTGCCGGGGTTGGCAGCGATGAGCTCGGCGAAGGCCTGGGCCGCTTCCTGCTTCTTCCCCATCAGGACGAGGATCCGGCCGCGGTGGAACGCGCCCATCCCCGGCTCGAAGCCTGCGCCCTCCGCGCGCGCCATCCGTTCGTACGCCTCCAGCGCCTGGGGCAGCTCGCCCTTGGCCTCCCGGGCGTGGCCGAGCCCATCCAGCGCGCTCACCCGGAGCGGCTCGGTCTCCGGAGCGGCCCGGAGGTACGCCTCGAAGTGGGCGATGGCCGTGTCCAGCTGCCCGAGCCGGACCAGGGTGGCGGCGAGGGGAAGGGTGGCGGTGACCGCCGCCCTGGTGCCGGGGTAACCGCTCAGCACCCCCGCCAGCGCCGAGGCCGCGGCCTGGTCCCGCTCCTGCTCGGACTTGAACGGAGGCGGGTCGTCGCTGGCCCCCGGGGGCAGGTCGGCCTGGATGGGCCGGGAGAGCACCCCGAGGGCAGTGCCCAGCGCTGCGCGCGCCTTGAGCTCCTTCCGGTCGGAGAGCGTCTTGGTCAAGGCGATGGCAAATCCGAGCGCGATGACCGCCACCACCGCGCCCACCACCAGCGTCTTGCGGTGGGAAACCCAGCTCCGAGCCTCGAGCCCCGCGCGCTGGAACGCGTCCGGCGCGCGAAGCTCCTGTCGACTCATCCGATCCTGTGCCACGTGGTGTCCTGGTGTCCTTCTCGCCTGGAGCCCGGAAAGGGCGCGCACTGTAGAGATCCGTGTGCTTGGACGTCAACGACGGGCGTGGGGGCGCTTGCGAGCCATCCGCTTGGCCTTGCCCGGCTTCTCCCGGAAGAACAGCTGGATGGGGACGCGCAGTCCGAACGTCGCGCGCAGCTGGTTCGAGAGGTACCGCTTGTAGGCCTCGGGCACCTTCTCCGGGCGGTTGGTGGTGATGGCGAACGCGGGCGGGGCCGTGCCCACCTGGGCGATGTAGTACAGCCGGAGCGGCCGGCCGTCGACGATGGGGCCGGGGTGGGCGTCCACCAGCTGGCCCAGGAGCTTGTTCAGCGCCGGGGTGGGCACGCGCAGCCGGAACGCGTCCTGGAGCTCGGCCGCGAGGTCCAGCACCTTCTCCACCTTCGAGCCGGTGAGCGCGCTGACGAAGACGATGGGCGCGTAGGACACGAACTTCAGCGTCCACTTCAGCTCCTCGCGCGTCCGCTTCTCGGTCCGCGGGTCCTTCTGGACCAGGTCCCACTTGTTGACCACCACCAGGAGCGCCCGGGCCCGCTCGGCGACGAGCCCCGCGAGCCGCGCATCCTGGTCCACCCCGGGCTCGGTGCCGTCGAGCACCAGGACCGCGACCTCCGCCCGCTCCATGCTCCGCAGCGCGGCGAGGACGCTGATCTTCTCCAGCGCCTCGCCCACCGCCTTGCGGCGGCGGATGCCCGCGGTGTCGGTGACGACGTAGCGTCGGCCGCCGTGCACCAGGGTGGTGTCGATCGGGTCGCGGGTGGTGCCGGGTTCCGGGCTGGCCACCACCCGCTCCTCGTGCACCAGTGCATTGAGCAGCGTGCTCTTCCCCACGTTGGGTCGGCCGAGGATGGTGAGGCGGACTGGCGCCTCCTCCTCGGGGGCGGCCTCGGCGGTGGGCTCGGGGGCCTCGGGAGGGTTCGGGAGCCGCGCCAGCACCGCGTCGAGCAGTGCGTCGATGCCCAGCGCATGCTCGGCCGAGACGGGGAACACGTCCTGGATGCCGAGCCGGTAGAAGTCCGCGGTTCCGCTCTCGGCCGCGCGGGGTGAGTCGAGCTTGTTCACCACCAGGAGCAGCGGCTTGCCGGTGCGCCGCAGTGCGCGGGCGAGCGACTCGTCCGCCGCGGTCGGCCCGGCGCGGCCGTCCACGAGGAGGAGGAGGACGTCCGCCTCGGCAGCGGCGAGCTGGGCCTGGGCCCGCACCGCGGCGGCGAGTCCGGCCTCCTGCTCCGGCACGAAGCCGCCGGTGTCCACCAGGGCGAGCGGGCGCCCCTGCCACTCGGCGTCGGCGTAGTGGCGGTCCCGGGTGACGCCCGGCACGTCCTGGACGAGCGCCAGGCGCCGGCCGGCGATGCGGTTGAAGAGCGTGCTCTTCCCCACGTTGGGGCGGCCGAGGATGGCGACGAGCGGTCTCAGGTGAGCCCCACCTTGCGGAGCCCGCGCTCGGTCTCGGTCCACCGGGGCTCCACCTTGACCCGGAGATCCAGGTACACGTGGGTGCCGAGGAGGCGCTCCAGGGCCTTCCGGGCGTCGGTGCCGATCGCCTTGAGCATCGCCCCCCGCTTGCCGATGACGATGGCCTTCTGGCTCTCCCGCTCGACGTACAGCGTCGCGTGGAGCCTCACCAGCCCCTCCAGCCCGCCCGGGCGGCTCCCCGGACGGGGCGCCCGCTCGCTCTCGTCGAAGGACTCCACCACCACCGCCGCCGAGTGAGGCACCTCCTGCCGGCAGTGCCGGAGGACCTGTTCGCGGATCAGCTCGGCGGCGAGCCCGACCTCTTGCTGATCGGTGAAGGTCTGGGGATCGAACAGGGGCGGCCCCTCGGGAAGCCGGGAGAGCGTGGCGCGGAGGAGGTCCTCCACCCCGTCGCCGGTGAGCGCGGAGACGAGGAGCACCTCGTCGAAGGGCCGCATCGCGCTCAGCGCGGCCACGAAGGGCAGGAGCAACGGGCGGGAGACGGAGTCCACCTTGTTGACCACCAGGAAGACCGGCTTCCTCACCGCCGCGAGGCGCTCGAGGATGGCGCGCACCCCGGGGGTGACCTCGGGCGTCTTGCCGTCCGGGCCGAGGGAGGGCTCGACCAGGAGGACGACGAGATCGACGTCCTGGAGCGCGGCGAGGGCGGCCTCCACCATCGCCTTGTTCAGCGCCCCCCTGGCCTCGTGAATACCGGGGGTGTCCACGAACGCCACCTGTCCCTCGGGCCGGGTCACCACCCCGGTGATGCGGCTGCGCGTGGTCTGAGGCTTGGGCGAGACGATGGCGATCTTCTCCCCCACCAGACGGTTGAGGAGGGTGCTCTTGCCCACGTTGGGCCGGCCGACGAGCGCGGCGAATCCTGAGTGCTGAGGGGTCATCGCAGGTGGTCTGGAGAAGGCCGCACCGCGACCTCCCCGGGAAACTCCCGGCCGGGCCGGGACTACGGCTGGGTGGAGATGGTCAGCTTGTTGATGCGCACGTCGGTCTTGGGGCGATCCCCCGCGCCCTTGGGGATCTCGTTGGCCACCCGGCGAACGACGTCCTGTCCCGACACCACCTCGCCGAAGATGGTGTGCTTGTTGTTGAGCCACGGCGTGGGAACCACGGTGATGAAGAACTGGCTGCCGTTGGTGTTCGGTCCGGAGTTGGCCATGGCGAGGAGGCCCGGCCTTTCGAACTTGCGGCCGCTCTGGAACTCGTCGGCGAACTGGTAGCCGGGGCCTCCGGTCCCGCGGCCGAGCGGGTCTCCTCCCTGCACCATGAAGTCCGCGATGCAGCGGTGGAAGATGCTGCCGTCGTAGAGCGGGGTACCGGTCTTCTTCGCCCGGGTGGCGGGGTCGGTCCACTCCTTCTCCCCGGTGGCGAGCCCGACGAAGTTCTCCACCGTCTTGGGCGCGTCCTTGCTGAACAGCTTCACCACCACCTTGCCTTCGGTGGTGTCGAAGTGCGCGTACAGGTCCTTGCCGGCCTTCACCTCCTCGAGCATCCCCATCGTCTGTCGTCCTTTCAGGGCCAGGAGCGCCCCTTACTAGCTTCGGGGCGGCTTGTCAGACACGGTCACCGACACGAGGTTGACCGGGTCGGTCGGCCGGTTGCCGCCCATGGTCTTCACCTGCGAGATGGCCTCCACCACGGGGTAGCCGGAGACGACCTCGCCGAAGATGGTGTGGCGCCCGTCGAGGTGATGCGGGGTGGCGGTGGTGATGAAGAACTGGCTGCCGTTGCTGTCCGGCCCGCGGTTGGCCATCGCCAGCAGGCCCTTCTTGTCGAACTTGCGGCCGCTCTGGAACTCGTCCTCGAAGGTGAAGCCCGGCTGGCCGCGGCCGGTGCCGGTGGGATCCCCGCCCTGGATCATGAAGTCGGGGATGACGCGGTGGAACTCCGTTCCGTCGTAGAGCGGAGAGCGCTTCCGCTGGTTGTCGCGCGGGTCGATCCACTCCTTCTCCCCGGTGGCCAGCCCGACGAAGTTGGCCACGGTCTTCGGCGCGTCTTTGCTGAAGAGCTTCACCACGATGATGCCCTTGCTGGTCTTGAGCGTGGCCCACAGCTCTTGCCCGGCCTCGGCCTTGCTCGTCCACGGGCCCCCCGCGGCGAGCGGCGCCGGTGCCGGCGAGGGCTGGGCGGCGGGCGGGGTCGGCGTCGCCGGCTTCACCGCCGGCGGGGACTGCTTCTCGCAGGCCGCCAGGGCGAGGGTGACGATCAAGGACACTGCAGCGGTGCGGGCGATTCGCATGCGTTTCGGGAGCCCCAGGGTGGAGGGTGGTGGCGTCGGAGCGCGGGAGAGTCTCAGCGCGCGCCAGGGTCCTTCTTGTCCTCGGAATCGAGCATCGTCAACGTTTGACGTGCCGCGGCCTGCTCCGCCTCCTTCTTGGAGCGGCCCCGGGCCCGGGCGAAGAGCTCGGTCCCCACGGTCACCTCGACCTCGAAGGTCTTGGAGTGGTCCGGACCCTCCTCGCTGACCACCCGGTACCTCGGGGACTGGCGCAGGCGGGTCTGCACCAGCTCTTGAAGCCGGGTCTTCCAGTCCTCGCCGCTCTTCCCTTCCGCCACGCCCTGGAGGAGGTCTCCGAACAGCCGGTCCACCACCGCCAGCGCGCCGGGAAGGCCGGCGCTCAGGTAGACGGCGCCGATGACCGCCTCGAGCGCGTCGGCCAGGACCGAGCTCTTGTCCCGCCCGCCGGTCAGCTCCTCTCCTCGCCCCATCCGGAGCAGGTCCCCCAGGCCGAGGTGCCGGGCCACGCGGGCCAGGCTGTCCTCGTTCACCAGCAGCGCACGGAGCTTGGACAGCTCGCCCTCGTCCGCGCCCGGGAAGCGCTCCATGAGGCGGTGGCTCACCGCGAGGTCCACCACCGCGTCGCCGAGGAATTCCAGCCGCTCGTTGTCCGCCCCGCCGTCCTTGTGCTCGTTGACGAAGCTCTTGTGGGTCAGGGCCGCCAGCCCCTGCACCGCGTCCACCGTGTCCAGCCCCAGCCTCCGGCAGAGGCCTTCGAGGAGCACGGTGTCCGTGGGACGGGTGGGGGCGGGCATGGCTCAGGTGCTGAGCTGGCGGGCCAGGGTCTCCGCCAGGGCATACGGGTCGGCCTCGCGGCGGGCGATGGAGAGAGCGACCTCGTCCAGACGGCCCTTCTCGGCCTCCAGCCGGTCGAGCGCGGACTGCAGCAGCCGGTTGCGCAACAGGGCGAGGAACTGCATCCGGGCCCGGGCGCGCTCTCGCTCGGCACGCTGACCGGTGCGCTCGAGGAAGGCGCGGTGCTGGGCGATGGCCTCCATCACCGGGTCCAGCCCCTGATCGCGCGCAGCGATGACCTTGAGGATGGGAGGCTCCCACTCGTCCGACGGCGGCGGAGGCCCGGCGGGTCTTCCCTGGGCGCGGGTCTTGAGCCGGTGGTGCCGGTCGTGGTCCGTCGCCGGGCTGCGGAGCGCGTGGCGGAGCTCGAGCATCTGGCGCAGCTCGCGGACGGTCCGGTCGGCGCCGTCCAGGTCCGCCTTGTTCACCAGGAAGACGTCCGCCACCTCGAGGATTCCCGCCTTGATGGCCTGGATGTCGTCGCCCATCCCGGGGACGGTGACCAGCAAGGTGGTGTGGGCCATCTGGGCGATGTCGATCTCGTCCTGCCCGACCCCGACGGTCTCCACCACCACCACGTCCTTGCCCATCGCGTCCATCACCCGGATGCAGTCGCCCGTGGCCCGGGAGAGTCCCCCGAGGGACCCACGCGTGGCCAGTGAGCGGATGAAGACTCCCGGGTCGGAGGTGTGGGCCTGCATCCGGATGCGGTCCCCCAGGATGGCCCCCCCGCTGAAGGGGCTGGTCGGGTCCACCGCGAGCACCCCCACCGTCTGCCCCTGGGCCCGGAACCGGGCCACCACCCGGTCCGTGAGGGTGGACTTCCCTGCCCCGGGTGAGCCGGTGATGCCGAGCACGTAGGCCCGCCCGGTCCGCGGGAACAGCGCCTGGAGGTCGGCGATGGCGGCCGGGTCCTCGTCGTCGATGCGGCGCATCAGACGGCTGGCAGCGCGGACCTCCCCGGCGAGGACCCTGTCCGCCAGCGAGGTGCTCACGGCTCGTCCCTCTCGATCCAGGGGAGGTCGGCGACGGCCAGGGTCACTGCCGGCACGGCCCGGCGGGTCAGCGGATTCACCACCGAGCCCTGGAGCAACAGGACGACCTCGGGTCCGCTCGCTCCCTCCTGCACCGTCAGCCCGAGCTGCGCCAGCCGATCCGCTCCCATCGACGTGGCATCAACCCTTGACCAGCTCGCGTGCAATCACCGTTCGCTGAACCTCGCTGGTGCCCTCGCCGATCTCGCAGAGCTTGGCGTCGCGCAGGTAGCGCTCCACGGGGAACTCGCGGGTGTAGCCGTAGCCGCCGTGGATCTGCACCGCCTTGTTGCAGGCCCGGGTGGCGATCTCGCTGGCGAACAGCTTGGCCATGCTCGCCTCGCGACCGTAGGGGCGGCCGCGGTCGGCCAGCACCGCCGCCCGGTGCACGAGGAGGCGCGCGGCCTGCAGCTCCGTCTGCATGTCGGCCAGCATCCAGCGGATGGCCTCGAAGTCTCCGATGGTCTTGCCGAAGGCCTTTCGCTCCCGGGCGTAGCGCGCCGACTCCTCGAGCGCCCCGCGGGCCAGGCCGGTGGCGAGGGCGCCGATGGTGATGCGTCCCTTGTCCAGGATCTGCAGGGTGTTGATGAACCCCATGCCCAGCTCGCCGAGGCGCTGGGAATCGGGGACCTCGACGTTCTCCATGATCAGCTCGCCGGTGTCGGAGCTGCGCATCCCGAGCTTGCCGTGGATGGCCCGCTGGCTGAACCCGGGCATGCCCTTCTCCAAGATGAAGCCGGTGATGCCCTTCTGCCGCTTGTGGGCCTCGGTGAGCGCGAGGACCACGAAGACCTGACCCACCGTCCCCTGGGTGATGAACATCTTGCTGCCGTTCAGCACCCAGTGGTCGCCCCGGCGGACGGCGGTGGTCTTCATCCCCGCGGCGTCCGAGCCGCTCCCGGGCTCGGTGAGGCCCCACGCCCCGAGCCACTCGCCGGTGGCGAGCTTCGGCAGGTAGCGCTTCCGCTGGGCGTCGTTGCCGAAGACGCGGATGTGGCTGGTGCCGAGGCCGTTGTGGCTGGCCACGGTGAGCGCCAGCGAGCCGTCGTATCGGGCGATCTCCTCCACCGCCACCGCCACCGCGAGGCTGTCCATCCCCGCGCCGCCGTACTCCTCGGAGACCAGCATCCCCAGGACACCCAGCTCGCCGAGGGCCTTCACCACCTCGGCCGGGAACTTCTCCTCGTGGTCCCACTGACGGGCGTGCGGCTTGACCCGCTCCTCGCAGAAGTCGCGGAGCGAGGCCTGCAGCGCGCGGTGGCTCTCCGGTAGGGTCAGCTCCATCGGTCTCGGGACTCCCTGATACTCCCAGGCCGTCTACACCGGCAACACGCCGTGCTTCTTCGCCGGGCGGGGCTGGAAGCGGCGGGCATAGGCCTCGAGCCGGCGCTCCAGCTGATCGCGCAGCTCGTCGCCGGGGACCACCTCGTCCACCACCAGCTCGCTGGCGAGCTTCAACAGATCCACGTCGGCCCGGTACTCGTCCCGGAGCGCCTGGACGTAGGCGGCGCGCTCGGCCTCGGGCTTCTCCTGGATCTTGTTGAAGAACACGGCGTTGACCGCCGCCTCGGGACCCATCACCGCGATCATCGCCTGGGGGAGCGCCAGGGTCACGTCCGGGCCGAAGCCCGGTCCGGACATGGCGTAGAGCCCCGCCCCGTACGCCTTCCGCACCACCACCGAGATGCGGGGCACGGTCGCCTCGGACACCGCGGAGATCATCTTCGCCCCGGCGCGGATGATGCCGGCGCGCTCCACCCGGGTGCCGATCATGAACCCCGGCACGTCGGCCAGGTACAGCAGCGGGATGTTGAAGGCGTCGCACAGCCAGATGAAGCGGGCGGCCTTGTCCGCCGAGTCGACGAACAGCACGCCGCCCTTGTACTTGGGCTGGTTGGCCACGATGCCGACCGGTCGGCCGGCGATGCGGGCCAGGCCAGTGATGACCTCCTGAGCGAAGAGCTTCTTCACCTCGAAGAACGAGCCCGCGTCCACCAGCTCGTGGATCAGCGCGAACATGTCGAAGGGCTTGTTCTGGTCGGCGGGGATGATCTCGTCGATGCGCTTGCCGGAACGCGCCGGCGGCCTTGGTTCGGCCGTGGGCGGCGGCTCGGCGAAGCTCGGCGGAAAGTACGAGAGGTAGGCCTTCGCCGCGGCGATGGCCTCGTCCTCGGTCTTCACCAGCATGTCGCCGCAGCCTGAGACCGAGCAGTGCATCCGGGCGCCGCCCATCTCCTCGAGGGTGACCTTCTCCCCGATGACCATCTCTGCCATCCGCGGGGAGCCGAGGTACATCGAGGCGTTGCCCTCCACCATCACCACCAGGTCGCAGAACGCGGGGATGTAGGCCCCGCCGGCGGCGGAGGGTCCGAAGAGCAGGCAGATCTGCGGCACCTCGCCCGACAGCTGCACCTCGTTGAAGAAGATGCGCCCTGCCCCGCGGCGCCCGGGGAACATGTCCACCTGATCGGTGATGCGGGCTCCGGCCGAGTCGACGAGGTAGAGCAGCGGGACCCGCAGGGCGCGGGCGGTCTCCTGGATGCGGAGGATCTTCTCCACCGTCCGGGCGCCCCAGCTGCCGGCCTTGACCGTCGAGTCGTTGGCCATGAGGGCGACCGGGCGCCCGCCCATCTTCCCCAGGCCGATGATGACCCCGTCCGCCGGCAGCTCCGGATCGGCCGCGTTGGCGAAGCTCCCGTCCTCGATGAACGAGCCTGGGTCGAGCAGCCGGGCGATGCGTTCTCTGGCGAACAGCTTCCCCGTCTCGGAGTTCTTGGCGTGGTACTTCGGCGCCCCGCCCTCTCGGATGCGGGCGCGGCGCGCGCGCAGGGTGTCGTCGGCTGGCATGCGGCGAGGGGCCTTAGCACGGGGGATGCCGCGCCTGTCAGGCGTTCCTACCGTTCGGCTTCAGGCAACCCATTCCCCGAAGGAGGAGCGCACCATGGCGTTCTCGGACATCGTCGGAGGCTTCACCAAGAGCTACCTGTACACCCACCTCACCCGGGACGCGGTGAAGCTGTGGAACCGTCTGGGTGATGGGGTGGTGCCCCATGCCCCGGCGCGCCGGACGGCCAACGACATCACCGTCTTCCTCCTCGGCGGCATCGTCGGGGCCCTGGTCGGGCTGGCGCTGGCCCCCAAGCCGGGGGTTGAGCTCCGGAACGAGGTGAAGGACAAGGCGATGAGTCTGCTCGACCAGGCCCGGAACAAGGCGCAGGACCTGGAGCGGGCGACCGCCTAGGCCTTCACCGTCCCTTCCACACCGGCCGGCGCTTCTCGGCGAAGGCCCGCAGTCCCTCGAGGCGGTCCTCTGAGCGGAGGACCGTCTCGTACTGTTCCAGCTCCAGGGCGAGGGCGGCCTCCATCTCGAGGTCGAGGCCGCGGTCGATGGCGCGCTTGGCCGCGGCGACGGCGAGCGGAGCGTTCTCGGCGATCTGCTCCGCCACGGCGAGGGCGACCTCGAGGAGCCGCCCCTCCGGCGCCAGGCGCTGGACGAGCCCGATGGCGAACGCCTCGGCGGCGTTCAAGCGGCGCCCGGTGAGGATGAGGTCCTTGGCCCGCCCCGGGCCCACGAGCCGCGGGAGGCGCTGCGTCCCCCCGCCCCCGGGGATGATGCCCAGGCGCACCTCGGTGAGGCCCAGCTCGGCTGCCGGGGCGGCGATCCGGAGATCGCAGGCCAGGGCCAGCTCGGTGCCGCCGCCGAGGGCCGAGCCGTTGATCGCCGCGATGAAGACGGTTCCGCCGCTCTCGATGGCGCGGAGGGTGCGGCGGAGTCCACCGAGGAAGGCGCGGACCTCGGACTCGCTCATGGTGGCCCGCTCTTTCAGGTCGGCCCCGGCGCAGAAGGCCTTGTCGCCGGCGCCGGTGAGGATGACCGCGCGGACCTCCTGACCGCCGGAGACGCGGGCGAGGCGGGCCTCGAGCTCGGCCAGCACCGCCCGGCTGATGGCGTTGCGCGTGTCCTCGGCGTCGAGCGTCCAGATCTCCACCGATCCGCGGCGCTCCTCCCGGAAGGTTCCCATGTGTGCAATCTCCCTCGATGTCTCGCCCCGAGGCACCTAGGTCGACCTGGCCCCGGATGGCAAGGCGGCGCCCCTCCCCGTTACACTTCGGCCTGCCGGCGCCCGGTGACGATGAATCGACGCGCGTGCCTCCTCACCCTGCTTCTGACCCTGGGCACGCCCGCGATCGCCCGGGTGGGTGGTGGACAGCACTACAGCGGCTCGCACAGCTCGAGCAGCTCCGGCGCTCGCTCCTCGGGTGGCTCCTGGTCCTCGTCGGGCTCGCGCGGCTCGGGCTCCTGGTCCGGCGGCGGGGGCTCGTCGTCGGGGAGCGACCTGGGCTTCATGCTCTTCTTCCTGAGCCACCCGGTGTTCACCCTGGCGCTCCTCGGGGTGGCCTTCGTGGTGTGGCGAGCCTACGCGCGCAACTTCGGAGCAACCGCGAGCACCCAGCGGGCCTTCGAGCAGGCCGACGCGCGTGGCGTCTCGCCGCCCTCGGCACGGGAGGTGACGGGCTGGGTCGACGCGCTGCGCGCCTCGGACCCCGCGTTCGACCTGGTGGCCTTCCTGGACCAGGCCAAGTCCCTGTTCCTGCGAGTACAGGCGGCGTGGGCGGCGGGTGACCTCGGGCCGGTGCGGCGAGATCTCTCGGATGCGACCTTCCAGCGCTTCCGGGTGCAGCTCGAGCTGCTGCGCTCGCAGGCGGTCCGCAACGTCACCGCGGACATGGCGGTGCTGGGCCTGCAGCCAGTGGGCCTGGAGCGGACCTCGGCGTTCGACACCCTGCACGTGCGCATCCAGGCCCAGGCCCGCGATCTGGACGTGCCGGCCTCGCTGTCGCCCGAGGAGGCGATGGACCGGGCGCGCCGAGCCCCGCTGGAGCCGTTCACCGAGGTGTGGTCGTTCGTGCGGCGTCCCGGGACCCGGTCGCGAAGGGAGGGGGCGCTTCCGCCCGGCAAGTGCCCGAACTGCGGCGCTCCGTTCGACGGTGGGGCGGCGGGCAACTGCACCTACTGCGGGGCGATCGTGAACAGCGGCGCGTACGACTGGGTGCTCGCGGAGATCACCCAGGGTGTCGAGGCGGGGAGCGCGCCGATCGAGGTGCCCGGCCTGGACGCGCTCCGGGGTGCCGACCCGGCGCTGTCGCTCGAGGTGCTGGAGGACCGGGCCTCGCTGCTCTTCTGGGGCTGGATCGACGCTCAGTCACGGGGCGAGCCGGGTCGGATGGCGAAGCTGGCCACGGCCGACTTCCTGGCCGAGATGTCGGCGGACATGTCCGCGCTCCGGGGGCGGCAACGCACCCGGGTGTTTCTCCAGGCGGCGGTGGGGAGCGTGGCAGTCCGGGGAGTCGAGAACGCGGCGGCGACAACGCTGGCGCAGGTGGAGATTCGCTGGAGCGCTCGGATGGGGGTGGTGCCGGTGGGCGCCTCTCCCGGGACGCTGGCCACCCTGCCCCAGCGGTGGATCTTCACCCTGGCGCGGAAGGCGGGAGTGAAGACCGACGAGGCCCGCGGCATGGCGACCGCCCGGTGCGGCAACTGTGGCGCGCCGCTGGGCGACTCGGTGCAGCCGACGTGCGAGCACTGCGGGGCGACGCTGAACGACGGCGCCCACGACTGGGTGCTCTCGGCTGCGGAGCCGTTCGAGGTGTGGGCGGCGCGGTCCCGGGCGCAGCCGACCCCGCAGGCTGCGGCGCCAGTGGCCGCGGCCCGGGACACGGTCCTCGACGCGGCCGAGCGCCAGCGGCTCCTCTACACCATGGCGGCGATGGCGGCGGCCGATGGCGGGGTGGACGACCGCGAGCGGCGGATGCTGAAGCTGTGCGCCGAGCGCTGGGGCGTCCCGTACCAGAACGTGGAGCTGGCGCTGAACGCCGACCCGGCGCTCTTCCAGCGGCTGGTCCCGCCGCCGGGCCCGGGGGGAGAGAGCTTCCTCCGTTCACTGGTGCAGATGGCGCTGGTGGACGGCAAGGTCGATCGGCAGGAGCGTCGGATGCTCGAGGCCGCCGCCGCTCGCCTGGGGCTCACCCAGCGGCTGCCGGAGCTGCTGGCCCGGTTCGGGGTCGGCTAGAGGCGCTAGTCCGCGCTTCGAAGGAGGTCCCGGGCGATGACCAGCCGCTGGATCTCGCTGGTGCCCTCGTAGATGGTCTGCACCCGCGCATCGCGCAGGTAGCGCTCCACCGGGAACTCGTCGATGTACCCGTACCCACCGTGGAGCTGGACCGCCTTGTCTGCCGCCCGGTTCGCCATCTCCGAGGCGAACACCTTGGCCATCGAGGCCTCACGGGTGAAGGGCCTGCCGGATTCCTTGAGCCCCGCTGCCCGCAGGGTCATCAGCTCGGCCGCGGCGAGCTCGGTCTGGATGTTGGCGAGCATGAAACGGACGGCCTGGAAGTCCGACACCGACTTCCCGAAGGCCTTGCGCTCCCTGGTGTAGCGGACGGTGGCAGAGAGCGCCGCCCGTGCCACCCCGCAGGCCTGGGAGGCGATCCCGATCCGCCCCCCGTCGAGCGCCATCATCGCCAGCTTGAACCCCTGCCCTTCCGGACCCAGGAGCGCCTCGGCCGGCAGCCGGCACTCCTCGAACTGGAGCGGGACGGTGCTCGAGGCGCGGAGCCCCATCTTGTCCTCGTGCCGGCCCACGTGGAGGCCGGGGGTTGCACCCTCGACGATGAATGCCGACAGCCCGCCGGCACCAGGCCCGCCGGTCCGCGCCCAGACCACCATCACCCCCGCCCGGTCACCGGAGGTGATCCACTGCTTGCTCCCGTTCAGCACCCAGCCGTCGCCGAGGCGATCCGCCCGGGTCTCCAGCGCCGAGGCGTCGCTGCCGGCCTGCGGCTCGGAGAGCGCGAACGCACCGGCCACCGCCTCTCCGGAGGTCAGCCGGGTCACGTGTCGCCGCTTCTGCGCCTCGGTGCCGAAGGCGGTGATGAGCTCGGCGCACATGTTGGTGACCGCCATCGCCACCGCGGTCGAGGCGCAGGCCTCGGCGATCTCCATCATCGCCAGGGCATAGGAAACGGCCCCTGCTTCGGCACCGCCGTATGCCGCCGGGACGTTGACTCCGAGGAGTCCTAGCTCCGCCATCTCCCGGAGGAGCCCGACGGGAAAGTCCTCGGTCCGGTCCCGCTCCCGGGCGCCGGGCCCCACCCGTTCCCGGGCGAAGGACCGGGCGGTGTTGCGGACCAGGGCCTGCGTCTCGGTGAGGTGGAGCTCCATCAGCGCACGGCCTTGAGGTTGAAAGGGTACTCCACCGGGTGGTCCTTCCCGTCCGGCGGCCTGGGGAAGACCATGGTGGAGAGAACCGTCTCCACGCACCGGTGGAGGGCCTCGTTCTTCAAGGTGGTGCCTTTCTTCACCACCTTGGCCTGTCTCACCGTCCCGTCGGTGGCGATGACGAAGTGGGTCTGCAGCTTCCCGTCGACCGGCTTGTCCGTGCCGGCCAGCGACTGCTCCCAGCAGCGTTCGATCTCCGGCTGCTTGCCCCGTACCACCTCGCGCAGGGTGTCCGGGGTGAAGGGCAGCTTCTCGGGGCCCGAGCCGCGGGCGGGGGTGGCGGGAACGACAGCGGCCGGACTCCCCGCGTCCGGAGCGGCGGGGGCGGCAACGAGCACGACCAGCAGCAGGACGAGCATGGTCACTCCTTCAGCAGGGCGCCGCTGATGATGATGCGCTGGATCTCGCTCGTGCCCTCGTAGATCTCGGTGATGCGCGCGTCGCGCACATGGCGCTCGGCGTCGAACTCCTTGCTGTACCCCTGGCCGCCGTGGATCTGCAGCCCCTTGTTGGCCACCCGGCTCGCCATCTCGCTGGCGTAGAGCTTGGCCATCGCCGACTCGGCGCTGTGCCGCGCCCCGGCGTCCTTCATCAGCGCGGCCTTGAGCACCAGCAGCCGGGCGGCGTCGATCTCCGTCGCCATGTCGGCGAGCATGAACTGGATCGCCTGGTGGTTGGCGATGGGCTGGCCGAAGGTCTTCCGGTCCTGGGCGTAGCGGAGCGCTTCCTCGAAGGCCGCACGGGCGATGCCGATGGCCTGGGCGGCGATTCCGATCCGTCCGCCGTCCAGCGTGGACATGGCGATCTTGAACCCGTCGCCCTCCTTGGCCAGGAGATTTTTCGCCGGGACCACCATGTCCTCGAAGAAGATGGAGCAAGACAGCGCGGCCGAGATGCCCATCTTCCGGTCCGGGTGCGCCCGGTTGAAGCCCGGGGTGCTGGTGGGGACGATGAACGCCGAGATGCCCCGGTGTCCCGCCGCACGATCGGTCATGGTGAAGAGGACGATCGCGTCCGCCATCGGGCCGTTGGTGATCCAGTTCTTGCTGCCGTTGATCACGTAGCCGTCGCCCTTGCGGACCGCGGTGGTCTTCTGTGCCGCCGCGTCCGAGCCGGCCTCGGGCTCGGTGAGCCCGAAACACCCCAGCTTCTCCCCGCGGGCGAACGGGACCAACCACTCGCGCTTCTGGGCGTCGGTGCCGAATCGCAAGATCGGATCGCAGTACAGCGAGTTGTTCACGCTGGAGATGACGCCCACCGAGGCGTCCCCGCGGCTCAGCTCCTCGATCGACAGGGCGTAGGCCACGTTGTCCAGGCCCGCCCCACCCCACTCCTCGGGCACCGCCACCCCGAGCAGCGACAGCTCGGCCAGCTTCTTCACCACCTCGGCCGGGAACCGGTGCTCCTCGTCCCACTTCCGGGCGTTGGGGAGCAGCTCCCGGGCGGCGAATTCTCGCGCCAGGCGCTGCGCCTCGCGCTGCAGATCGGTCAGTTCGAAGTCCATGGGCGGTGGTGCCTAGCGGCCGGTGAAGACCGGGGGCCTCTTCTCCAGGAAGGCCTTCATTCCCTCGCGCCGGTCGGCGGAGTCGAAGAGGTCGGAGAACACCTCGCGCTCGATGTGCAGCCCGTCGGCCAGCTCGAGGTCCGCGCCGCGGTCGATGGCCTCCTTGGCCCGGCGCACGGCGAGCGGTCCCTTCTTGCCGATTCGCTCCAGCGCGGCGCGCGCGTGGCCGAGCAGCATGGGCAGTGGAACGACCTCCATCACCAGGCCGATCTCCTTGGCCTTGCCGGCGTCGATCAGGTCCCCGCTGAAGATGAGCTCCTTGGCCCGGGCGGGTCCCAGCAGGCGGGTCAGCCGCTGCGTCCCCCCGAAGCCCGGGAGGACGCCCAGGCTCACCTCGGGCAGCCCGAACCGCGCGTTCTCCGAGGCGTAGATGAAGTCGCAGGCCAGCGCCAGCTCGCAGCCGCCGCCGAGCGCGAACCCGTTCACCGCGGCCACCACCGGCATGGGGAGCGCGGCGATGGCGTCCATCACCCGCTGCCCGAGCGCGCCGAAGTGGCGGGCGCGGTCGGAGTCCATGCCGTTCATCTCCGCGATGTCCGCCCCGGCGACGAAGGCCTTCTCCCCGGCCCCGGTCACCATGACCCCGCGGAGGTCGGTGCGCTGGGCAAGGTCGCCCGCGGCCCTCTCCAGCTCCTGGAGCGTGCGGGTGTCCAGGGCGTTCATCGACCTGGGGCGGTCCACCGTCACCGTCGCGAACGGCCCTTCCACCTCGACCCGGACGTTCACCTCGGCCATCGTCCCCTCCTCACTTCTCGTAGACGTGGAACCCGCGCCCGGTCTTCTTGCCCAGCCAGCCGGCGTCCACGTACTGCCGGAGAAGCGGGCACGGCCGGTACTTCGGATCTCCCAGGCCCCGGTGCATCACCTCGGCGATGAACAGCACGGTGTCCAGTCCGATGAAGTCCGCCAGCTGCAAGGGCCCCATGGGCTGGTTGGTCCCGAGCTTCATCGCGGTGTCGATGTCCTCCGCCGTTCCCAGCCCCTCCATCAGGGCGTACGCCGCCTCGTTGAGCATCGGGATCAGGATCCGGTTGACGATGAAGCCCGGGTAGTCGCGCGAGCTGACCACCGTCTTCCCCATCGCCTGGGCCAGCAGCCGGGTGAACTCGAACGTCGCGTCGGAAGTGGCCGCGCCGCGAATGAGCTCCACCAGCTGCATCACCGGCACCGGATTCATGAAGTGCATCCCGATGACTGCCTCCGGACGCCGGGTCGCGGCGGCGATGCGGGTGATGGGGATGGACGAGGTGTTGGTGGCCAGCACACCGCCCGGACGCACGACGGCATCGAGGTCCTGGAAGATGCGCTTCTTCAGCTCCTCGTTCTCGGTGGCCGCCTCGATGGC
>Ga0335084_10000435_pt1 | contig 35305 bp, 34 predicted proteins | sample Lox_Sample_44_FD_206721 | JGI IMG/M metagenome (GOLD analysis project Ga0335084, IMG submission 206721) | Soil microbial communities from Loxahatchee National Wildlife Refuge, Florida, United States - Lox_Sample_4.4 | ecosystem: Environmental > Terrestrial > Soil > Wetlands | place: USA...
TGTCAACGCTTCGTCGCCGCCCTCGCGAGCGGCTCCGCATGACTCGGGGCCGATGTGGGTCGCTACTTCACATTCGTATGACTCTTTCATTCACTACACCTCGCCGGTTTAACCGGCGCACAAGGAGAAACAACCATGATGATCAATCCCATCGCAGCATCCGCTATGGCCGCCCAGCGGGCGACCCAAGGCAGCAGTTCCACGAATTCAACGAATTCAGCTTCAGACACGCTGGCCAACAGCTCCAGCGATCTGTTTCTGCAGCTCCTGGTGGCGCAACTCAAGACCCAGGACCCGACTTCGCCCATGGATCCGACACAGATGGTGGGACAGATGTTGTCCATGAACCAGCTGAACGAGCTGATCCAAATCCGCCAGTTGATGCAGGGCACCACCACCACCACGCCGTCGCAACCCACAACGTCACCCACAGGAGCCTAAGACCATGCCCAATTTTTCAATTCCACTTTCCGGATTGACGGCCGCGTCGCAAGCGCTGGCGGTCATTTCCAACAATCTGGCCAACATCAACACCGTAGGATTCAAGGAGAGCCGGGCGTCCTTCACCGATCTCTTCTATCAGGCGTTCGGGACCAACGGAGCCGATGATCCGATCCAGGTTGGCGAGGGCGTAGCTCTGGGCTCAGTCACGCCTACGTTCACCGGCGGCAACCTCGAAGGCACGGGCGTGCCCACGGATGTGGCCATCACCGGCAACGGACTTTTCGTGACCCAGAAAAACGGCGTGCAGCAGTACACGCGGGCCGGCAACTTCACCGTCGACGCCCAGGGCCAGCTGACCACGCAGGAGGGCCAGTTGGTGATGGGATATCCGGCCGTGAATGGCGTGATTAGCCCGTCCCAGACCTTGGCACCGCTCCTGATCAGCCAGGGTCAACTGATTCCCGGAGCGGCGACGACATCGATCCAGACCCAGACCAATCTGGATGCGAGCGCGGCGGTGGGCGACAGCTTTTCGACACCGGTTACCGTCTTCGATTCCCTGGGCGTGTCTCACGTGGTGACCTATCAGTTCACCAAGACGGCGTCCAACGCATGGAGCTACCAACTCAGCCTGCCTGCCGCCGACACGGGTGGCACCGGAGCGCCCACGGTCATTTCGACGGGCAACGTCACCTTCAATCCGGACGGCACCCTGGCCACGCCCGCCGCGCCCGTGACCGGCATCGCAATTGCCGGATTGGCAGACGGCGCAGCGAACATTACGATGACCTGGAACCTGCAGGATGCGGCGGGGAATTCCCTGCTCACCCAGTCGTCGGCTCCCAGCGCCACTGCCAATACTTTCCAGAATGGCTATGGTAGCGGAACGCTCTCAGACTTCAGCATCACCTCGGATGGAACCATTGAGGGAACCTTTACCAACAACCAGACTCTGGCCCTGGGCCAGATCGTGCTGGCGAATTTCGCCAATCCCCAAGGGCTGTTGCGGGTGGGGCAGAACAGCTTTCAAACCACCTTGTCTTCCGGTGCTCCGGCGATTGGAGTGGCGGGCAGCGGTGGTCGCGGTACGCTCACCGGCGGTTCTCTGGAACAGTCGAACGTGGACATTGCGACCGAGTTCTCCAACATGATCGTGACCCAGCGTGGTTACCAGGCGAATGCCCGAGTAGTAACGACATTCGACCAGCTCACGCAAGACACCATCAACATGAAGCAGTTGTAGAACTGAACCGATCAGCGGTGGAAAGTTAGTTGAGGATTAGAGCGACTCCGGCGCGGCCCCCCGCCGCGCTGGAAAGTCGCGCCTTCTACTCTCACTCTAATTGAAAGCGGCCTTGCGGCTGCCTCCGCACCGAGGTAATTTCGGTGCACTAAGTCATGCTTTCTCTATGAGTTCGCATGACTAAGTAAACATTTAGATCACCCTCCTCGCCAGGCCACCACTGGCAGCGTGATTGCACCTCGATGGCTTCGCGGAGTTCCGACTTCGCGTTGCTCCAAACAGCAGGCACGAGAAAAACAGAATGGCCACAGCCCAAGTTGCGCCGGTGCGTGCGGAATCGCCGCAGGCGAAAGAGCCCGCGAACGGTCCTATGGAGGCCTACCACTGGCTGCAATGCAGGGCGACCACTGAGATTGCAGTGCCCAGGTTCACAGTGGGCGACCTGCTCAATTTGCGCAAAGGATCTGTTGTGAAGACGACGAGCCCGGTTGCGAATGACGTCCCGGTGAAGGTCAACAAAATCCTCCTGGGCTGGGGACGATTTGAAGCGATGGATGAGCACCTGGCAATACGAATCACGGAACTGGCATGAACACTCTCTCGCAAGTCGAAACCTTGCAGCCTGCCCCGGAAAAGTCGCCTGCTCTCCCGAGCGTCGCAGATTGGAGCCGAATTCTACTTGGCCGGGCCGGGTGCGTTTTCAAGTGGATATTGCAGCGCGCCCGGGCACAGCAGGCACGCAAGAATTTGCGGGTATGCGAAACCGTCTCGCTGGGCGAGAAGCGGTTCGTCGCCGTGGTTCAGGTCGATGAGGAAAGATTCCTGATCGGCGGATCTTCCAGCGCAGTGTCGCTGCTGACCCGCCTGCCGGAAGCCAAAACGTTTGCCGCGGCCCTTGACCAGGAGGCGGCGAAGATCTCATGACCGCCTGCTCCCGGTTGGTTCGAGTGGCGCTGGTAGTTCTCGTGCTGGGCACTGTGTCGGCCTCGGCCTCGTCCAAGGCGACGCCGGCAGTCACGCCGACTCCTGCGAACGAGATTCGTATCACCGTGCCCGGCGCTGCGGGATCCAGCTCTTCCTCGTGGACCATCGTAGCCCTGCTGACGTTCCTTACCCTGATCCCATCCCTGCTGATGTGCATGACGCCCTTCGCGCGCCTGCTGATTGTCTTTCATTTTCTGCGGCAAGCGCTCGGGCTGCAGAGCACGCCGAGCAACCTGACCCTGATCGGCCTGGCTCTGGTGCTGACTTTCTTCCTGATGCAGCCCGTGGGAGCTTCAATCTATACCCAGGCGCTGGAACCACTGCAGGCAGGAGAAATCAACGCGATGGACGCGGTGCAGCGCGGCAGCGTTCCTATCCATGAGTTCATGGCGCACTACGTTCGGGAAAAGGATGTGGCGCTTTTTGTGGACCTGGCCAAACAGCAGCGTCCCCACGATCCCAACGATCTTTCCATGCGGATACTGGTGCCGGCCTACATTCTCTCGGAGCTCAAAGCCGGATTTCAGATAGGCGCCATTCTCTTTCTTCCCTTCATGGTGATTGACATGGTAGTAGCTTCGATCACCACCTCGGTGGGTATGTTGCAGCTGCCGCCGGTCGTGATCTCAACTCCACTCAAGCTGCTGCTTTTTGTGATGGTGGACGGGTGGGGATTGTTAATCGGTTCGTTGATGAGGAGTTTTAGCTGATGCCGGATGCGCAAGTAGTGGAGATTTGCCGTCACACACTGCTCCAGGTGCTGTTGCTGGGGGCGCCGATTCTGGCGATCGCGGTAGCAGTGAGTTTGCTGGTGAATGTCGTTCAGGTGCTAACTTCGCTGCAGGAAGCCACTTTATCCGCGGTGCCGCGGCTCTTAGCGGTGGCGGCAGCCGCATTCTTCATGATGCCGTGGATGTGGCGCCAGATGGGCCAGTACACCGTGAAGCTGTTCTCCGACTTTCACCCATACGTGAAATAGGCCGACAAATGGAACTTTCTCTGACTGAGCTGTTGAGCGGACCGCTGGTGATCGGGATCCGAATTTCGGGACTGATGCTGTTCGCCCCGTTCTTCGGCAATGGCGCCATCCCGCCCCGCATCAAGGCGATGCTGGTCCTGCTCATCACCGCCGTCCTGTATCCCGCGTGTTCCGCGCAGGTGGGCATTGTGACCCTGACGCAATGGCCGGGGGTGGTGGCGCGGGAGTTCGTGCTTGGAGCTGCCATCGGGCTGGTCACCAATTTTGTGTTTGAAGCGGCGCAGTTGGCGGGAGCGGTGCTGGGTGTGCAAATGGGATATTCGCTGGTCAACATTCTCGATCCGCAAACCCAGGTGGACACAACCGTAGTGGCCATGTTCCACCAGACGGTGGCCTTCCTGCTGTTTCTGCAGCTGGATGTGCATCATTGGATTCTTCGCGGCATCGCTCACAGTTTTGAGTACCTCGCGCCCGGCGCCGTCCATCTGAATCGCGGCTTGACCACCGAGTTGCTGCACGGCATTGCGGGCGTGCTGGGAACCGGATTGCAGATTGCGGCCCCGGTGCTGGCCGTCACCCTGGTGGCAGATGTGATTCTGGGGTTTCTGGGTAAGGCCTCACCACAAATGCCTTTGATATTGCTGGGCCCCGCGGTCAAAAGCATGTTGGGCGTGGGACTTCTGATCATGGTGATCCGGTACTGGCCGCCGCTGTTCGGGCGTTACTTCACCGATTCTGTGGGACTCACTGAACGCATTCTGCACCTGGCGGCGCGGTCATGAGCGACAACAAGACAGAAAAACCGACACCACGGCGCCGGCAAAAGGCGCGAGAGCAAGGGCAGGTTCCGCGCTCGCGTGATTTGTCGAGCATTGTGGCTGTCTCCGGCGCATTCGGCTTGGTGGCATGGCAGGGCCATGCCGGAATCGAGGCCTGGCGGAGCCTGTTGCGGCACACGCTGGACTTTTCGAGCGGCGACGCGCTGACGCCCGGCGCTTCCTTATTCATATGGACGGGATGGACGCTGGCCAAGTGTGTGGTGCCGGTGATGGCGACGGCCTGGACGCTGTCGCTGGTCGGCGGCCTGGCGCAGGGTGGACTCGTGTTCGCGCCCGAGGCCCTGGTTCCCAAGATTGAGCGACTCAGCCCGGCCAAGAAACTGGGGCAGATCTTCTCCCTCACCGGCGTGAGCAGTCTGTTGAAGTCACTGCTTCCGTTCGCAGCTATCGCCTACGTAGGATTCCTGGCGCTGCGGGACCACTGGATCTCAATCGTGGTCGCTTCCAACACGAGTCTTTGGACGTTCACCCGTTTCCTGCTCACGATCGTCTTCGAGGTTGCATGGAAATCCGCATTGGTACTGCTCGCCTGGTCGCTGGTGGATTACTTCCTCACCTGGCGAAAGTCCGAGAGCGACCTGCGGATGTCGCGCGAGGAGATGCGGCAGGAAACCAAGGATTCTGACGGAAACCCGCAGATCAAGATGCGCATCCGGCGCCTGCAGCGACAGATGCGGCGGCAACTGATGCTGCGTGAAACGGAAAAAGCCACGGTGGTGGTCACCAACCCGACCCACTTTGCGGTGGCGATTCTCTATCACATGGATATGGGCGCACCGGTGGTGGTCGCGAAAGGACGGAACCTGCTAGCGCAGAAGATGAAGCAGATTGCGCGCTGGAAAGAGATTCCCGTCCTGGAGAATCCGCCGCTAGCGCAGGCGCTTTACAAGACCGTGGAAGTGGGCCAAAGCATTCCGGCCAAGCTTTACACCGCGGTCGCGGAAGTACTGGCATTCGTTTACCGCACGCAGCAGCAAATGAAACGACAGGGGACAACTGAAACCCGCTAATGGCTACCACTACCAAACCGAAACTCGCGCCACGATCTGCGGTTGATTGGATTGTGCCCGCCGCGGCGGTCAGCATGGTGTTCGTGATGCTGGTGCCGATGCCGAGCTTTCTCCTCGACATTTTGCTGGCCTTCAGCATGACGGCCTCCGTGCTGGTGTTGCTGACCGCGGTCCAGATTCTGCGCCCCGCGCAATTCTCTGTTTTCCCCAGTTTGCTCCTGCTGATGACTCTGTTTCGCCTGTCCCTCAACCTGGCCAGCAGCCGGCGAATCCTGCTACATGGGGCGGAAGGGCCCTCGGCGGCGGGACGGGTAATCGAGGCCTTCGGCCAGTTCGTGGTGGGCGGTAACTACGTTGTCGGTTTTGTCTTGTTTCTGGCGCTGATCGCCATTCAGTACATTGTGGTCAGTCACGGCGCGGTGCGGACCGCGGAAGTCACGGCGCGCTTCACTCTCGATGCCATGCCCGGCAAGCAAATGGCCATCGACGCCGACCTCAACGCCGGCCTGATCGATGAGGTCCAGGCCCGCGCGCGCCGCGAGCAGATTGCGCACGAAGCGGAGTTCTACGGAGCCATGGATGGCGCGGCGCGGTTCAATCAGCGCGATGCGCTGGCCACAATTCTGATCACCGCCATCAACATTATCGCCGGCTTTCTCATCGGCGTCATACAGCAGGGCGTTCCCTTCATGGAGGCGCTCAAGACTTACACCGTACTGACCGTCGGCGATGGCCTGGTCACGATGATTCCCTCGCTGCTGGTCTCGGTGGCCGGCGGCATGGTGGTGACGCGAGCTTCCTCGGACAGTACGCTCTCCACGGATTTAGGCAAGCAGTTGTTCGGCAGCAGCCGTCCTTTGTGGATCGCTGCCGCGGTGATGACCGGGCTCGCTCTGATTCCGGGACTGCCTAAGCTCTCTTTCATTCTCATGGCGGTAGTCATGGCGCTTCTGGCGCGGCGAGCCAAAGTTGAACCGATCGAAGGCAAGCCGGTATCCACCGCCCTGGCCGGCAAGTCCGAGACGGCTGTGTCACCGACTCTTGACCCGATGGATGCGGCCTTAAAGCTCGATGACCTCATGCTTGAGGTCGGGGTCGGCCTGGTGCCATTGGTGGACGCCAACAAGGGCGGGCAGTTGCTCACAAAAATCCGGGCGCTGCGCAAGCACCTGGCAACCCAACTCGGCTTCCTGGTTCCGTCCATACACATCACGGACAATCTGACCATCAAGGACCTGGAATATGTCATCCATCTTCGCGGGGTGGAAATCGCGCGTTGGGAGATGCGGCGTGATTGCCTGTTGGCCATCAGTTCCCAACCCAACCCGCCGGCACTCGCGGGGGGGGACACGCGTGATCCCGCCTTTGGTGCGCCCGCCAAGTGGATCAGCAAAGAGCAGCAGGCCCAGGCGCTGGCGGCGGGTTACGCGGTGGTCGACCAGACCGCCGCGCTGGCCACTCACCTGGGAGAAATCATTCGTCAGAACGCGCACGAGCTACTCAGCCGCCACGAAACCAAGCGTCTAATTGACCGGCTGAGCGAGTCGCATCCCAAGCTGGTGGAAGAACTCGTGCCCAAACTCATGACGTTGGGCGAGGTGCAAAGGGTTCTGCAGCAACTGTTGCGCGAGCAAGTGTCCATCCGCGATCTGGGCACAATCCTGGAAACCTTGATTGAAACCGCGGGCGTGAGCAAAAACCCCGTGCTTCTGAACGAAGCGGTCCGCCACGCACTGGGGCGGGCCCTGGTCCGGCCGCTGCTGGACGAGCGCGGAGAGCTCAAAGTGGTCACGCTCGATCGCGCCATCGAAGAAGAGTGCGGTCGCGCCGCCAGCGCACAATCCGTCAACACGGCCAGCATGGCGCTGCAGCCCTCCACGGCTCGACGTGTTCTCGAGGGGCTGCGTACATTGTTTGGGGAACAGGCTCTGAGCGCTCCTCCCGTATTGCTGTGCACGTCGCCGGGCCGCTTTTATCTGCGCCGGTTGCTGGAACCTTTCTTGCCCAAGATCGTGGTGCTGGCGCCGACCGAGATTCCACCGCTGGTTCCTGTGCAGTCGGTAGGCTCACTGCGATGACGAATCGAACCGAGGATGAAATGACATTGCCCCAAACCGGTTATAGCGAAGTCTTATCGGAGAACGAACCACGCAACCAGCTCATCTTGTCCGAGCTGTCGCAGGTGTACTACCTGGCGCGGCGAATTCACGAACGCCTGCCGCAACACGTTCCCCTGGAAGACCTGGTGCACGCGGGCGTGCTGGGGCTGATCGAAGCGGTACGGAAATATAACCCCAACAAGAACGCTTCGCTGAAGTCGTTTGCGTCATTTCGAATTCGCGGAGCCATTCTCGACAGCTTGCGCGCTCTCGATTGGGGATCGCGGCCCCTGCGAAAGAAAGGACGCAATGTAGCGGAGAGCATCACCAAGTTGGCCAACAAGCTGGGGCGGCAACCCACGGAAGACGAAATTGCCGCCGACCTTGACCTGGAGGTTTCCGAGCTGCACACCCTGCTTCGGCGCCTGGACGGCTTGCACATCGTAGGCCAAGTAGTGGGATCGCGCTTCGATGATTCCGAAGCCCAGGACCTCATCGAAAACGCTCCCGCCAATGAGAGTCAGAGCCCCTTCGAACTCTGCCTGCGCTCGGAAAGGAGCGACTACCTGGCCCAGGCCATCGACACTCTTTCGGAGAAAGAGCAAATGGTCATTTCGCTCTATTACCGCGAGGAGTTGACCATGCGGGAGGTCGCAGAGGTCATGGACCTGGCGGAGTCGCGGGTGTCGCAGATTCACTCGATGGCGATCACCAAACTGCGTGCAGCCATTCAGGCCATGCAGCTTAAAGAGGACACATTCAGGTAACCCACATGCGAACTCCGGCGCAATCACCATCAAGCAAGGCGAAAGGCAGGGTTGTCGTGAACGACAGTCTCGCGCCGGACAGAGTCCAGCCCTGTGATTTCCGCGTGATTGGCGGAATCGACAAAGCGCGTCTCGCCCCGCTGGTCGCGGCCAGTGAAACATTTGCGCCCCTGTTCACGCAGGCCCTTCACAGCCGGCTGGGGCTGACTTGCGAGGCTGGGCTTCGATCCTCGGAGCAAATCCCTTGCCGGACCGTTATCGAGAAATCCGGCAGCTCGTATGTGGTGTCTCTGCTAATCGGTTCGCAGGCCGACATGGCCTTGTTGCAGATTGATTCGATGCTGCTGTTCCCCATTGTGGACCGCCTGCTCGGAGGCAGTGGCGGCCCCAGTGAACTATCGCGCGAAGTCACTGAAATCGAAGATCAGATCGCCAAAGAATTCGTACAGTTGATTTGTCAGGAATTGCAGGCCGCATGGCGGTTTTTCAATGTCGAGGTTGCCGTGGGAACACGGCAGTCGCCGGCCCAGCTGCAAAGATTATTTTCCGCCAACGACAATGCCCTGGTGTTCAGCTTTGCCGCGAACATGGAGTCGTCGGGGGGCGATTTTCAGGTGCTGTTGCCGGTGCCTGCGCTGGGCGCATTCCTGGGAGGAACCGCCACATCCGCACCTGCGTCCTCCCGAAAGGGCGCGATGAATCCCAAGCTCGCCGAACAGTTGCTCGGCGCCACTTTTGGGCTTGAACTGGCGTTACTGGGAGGCAAGGTGCCGGCGAACGACCTGCTGAACCTTCGCGTCGGGAAAATACTTTCGCTGGGAGTTTCAGCGCGAACTCCGGCCGTGCTCAAAATCGAAGGCCACGATTCATTTGGGGGCGTTCCGGTTCGCAGTGGACGTAATCGCGGAGTACAACTGCTCGATCGCCTGCCACAAAGTCAGCCAGAAAAGGGGAACAAGATATGAGTCGCAATCCCATCGACCTGTTCATGGAGGCACTGCCCAGCGCCGCTACCGAGGCCTTTTCCGCAAAGACCTCCGCGGCCTGGAGCGTGGCCCTGGATGAAAAGCCAAAGCCATTTTCCGCCGGCACGCAGTTGCTCACGATGTTGCTGGTGGCGGAGCCTGCGAAGACGGAAGCGGCGATCCAGATCAGCCTGGAAAGCACTCTGGCTTTGGCAGCCGCGCTGAGTGGGGCGCCGGCGCCAGCCGCGCAGTTCCAGCCCGAACATGCGCAGGTAGTACGGACCCTGCTGGCGGAGGCGTGCGAGAAAGCATCGCAGGCCCTGAAGGGAACCCAGGTCAAGTTGCAACTCGCCAAGGCCCTGCCCTGGACCCCGGCCAGGCAATTCTCGCTTACGGGAACGGATGGCGCCTCCCGAAGCATTCAGTTTCAACTGCTTTTCGCCGCGGACTGGGCATCAAACGCTGCGAATGCCGATGCCAAGCCTTCCGCAGCGGAAAAGGGAGCCAACGTCTCCCTGCTCGAGAATGTGGAGATTGACGTCACCCTCCGCTTCGGCGAACGCCGCCTGCCGTTGCGCGAGATTGGCGAACTCCGGTCCGGATCGGTAATCGAGTTGGACAAGTCTCTCCAGGACCCGGCCGAGCTGCTGCTCGGCGACCGCGTCGTGGCCCGGGGAGAAGTGGTGATTGTCGATGGCAATTACGGCATGCGGATCACCGAAGTGGTTTGAAGCGTCAAGCTCCAGCGATACGAATGACGCGGAACAAATTCATCAGCCCCAGCGCGGTTGTTCATCCAGACTGATGCCCAGCGCGGTTTTCGCCACCACTTCATGGGTCAGGAAAGAATTCGCGGGATGGATTCGACCCAGACGCGCATCGCGGATCAGCCGCTCGTAACCTGCGGAGCGAAAGATCCCGAGACCGCCCGCCACATCCAGCCCCAGGTCCACCACACGCCACGAGCCCTCGACCGCATGGTACTTGGCGGCAAAGATTTTTGAGGGCCACTGGGCACCGTGGTCCACGCCGTTCGACCAATCCTCGGCGACCGCGTCCAGATGCGGACCAATCGATTCAAGTTCGATGACCATATCGGCTATGGCGTGCTGGACCTCAGGGTGATAGGCCATCGAACGGGATAACGCCAGCGAGCCTTTGTTCTTCACAGCCGCTATGCTCTGGTCCAAGGCGCGTTTGGCCAATCCGTAGTAAACGTTGCCAAAACCCATCAGGGCCCAGGCAAAGACCGCGAGTACGAAAGGATCGACCCCGGCTGCGCCGGCAGGCACAACCCGCGCGATGTAGCGGTCCGGAACAAACGCATTTTCCAGCACGGTATCGTCACTGCGGGTGGCGCGCATGCCCAGCACATCCCAGGTTTCCTTGATGGTGTAGCCGGCAGCATCGCGCGGCATGAAGGCGTGAACGATCTTCGGCTGGCTGGGGTTGCTGGTGTCCATTCCATGCATGCCGAAACGGGTCCAGACCGGGGTCAGGCTGCCGAAGTGCTTCCGGCCCGTGAAACGGTAGCCGCCCTCCACCCGTTCCGCTTTTGAAGTCGAGAGCAGAACCGGTACATCATTACCGCTTTCCGCGTGACCAGCTGCGAAGATCTCTCCCGCCGCTGCTTCCCGCAGAATCCACTCCAGTGACGCATCTCCACGGCGCCATAGATCGGCCGCGACGCCTATCCAATAAACGTGCATGTTTACGGCAAGGGCGGTTGCAGGGGCGTGATAAGCCAACCGGCGCTGCTCCCGGCAGACTTCAGCCAGCGTCATACCCGCGCCGCCGAATTCGGAAGGCAAAGGCAAAAGCAGAAACTTCGCCGCCCGCAGCTCTTCGAAATCCTCGGCAAGGAAGTGGTTTTCCCGGTCGTAGGCAGCGGCGCGCGACCCAAAACGCGCCAGCATCTCTTCGGTAAGCACGGAGTTGACAGGCGGCAACGTCGTACTCGTATTTTCCGCACCCTGCACGCCTCCGTTGCCGCTTGCGCGCTCTTTGGAGACAACCTGGTTAGCTGCTGGGTTCATTGGGCTCCTCCTTGCGAAGTCTCATTTCCCGAATATTTTAAAGCCCTTGATGCTTTCCGGATCTGAGCCCGGTAATGCGTCCCCCGGGGGCCGGTCTCTGGCCGGCCGTGCGAGCGCAGCGGCGCGATTTTCCTAGTTGAAACCGTCACGCTCGCGCGACCCGGCTGACTCAAATTACGGTCGAGCTTCATAGACTATGTTGAAAGGTGTCTCCGTCGCGCGCCGGAAGCGACTGAATCCAGCCGACTTGACCACCTCCCGAATGCGAGTCTCGCCTGCCTGCGCACCCAGGCACAGCCCCACCTCCTGGGACCGTGAACACGGGGTACACAGCAGTGTTGAAAAGGAGTAGTAAACGCGTCCGACCGGATTCAGGTTGTCCTTCAACTGATCATTCGCAAAGGGCTCGACGATCATCCACGTGCCATCCTTGGCCAGGGATTGCCGGACGTGCGCTGCCGCACCAATGGGGTCGCCCATGTCATGCAGGCAATCGAAGACGGCCACGAAGTCGTAGTCCTTGCCCGGAAACTCTTTTGCCTTTGACACTTCGAAAGTGACCCGGTCGGCGACACCGTCCCGCCTGGCGGACTCGCGAGCCGCCTCAATCGACTTGTCGTGGTAGTCGAATCCGAAAAATCGGGAATTGGGGAAAGCTTTGGCCAGCAGTAGAGTGGAAGCCCCTTTTCCGCAGCCGACGTCGGCCACCCGCGCCCCCGCCTCCAGCTTCTGTTTGACATCGCTCAATGCGGGAATCCACGTAGTTACAAGATTGGCGGCATAGCCCGGACGAAAGAACTTTTCGCAACCATGAAAGACGTCGTCAACGTGTTCATGCCAGCCCATGCCGGCGCCGGTGCGAAACGATTCCGCGATCCGTGGGACGGCGGCAAGCGAGCCCAGAGCCAGTTCAAATGCCCCGGGCAGGTATGCGGGGCTGTCCTCCATCGCCAGGGTGAAGGCCTGTTCTTCACTCAGGCCGAATTTGCTGGTCTTGTCATCGTAGGTGATGTAGCCCCCCGCAGCCTGCGAGGCCAGCCATTCACGCAAATAGCGCTCGTCGGTCTTCGTCTTAGCAGCAAGTTGTGCAGGGCTCATTGGGCCTTCGGCAAGGGCTTTGTAGAGCCCCAACCTCTCCCCAATGACGACCATGCCGGTATGAACCGCAGCGCCCAAATCAGTCACGAATTGACCGATAAAAGCGTTTAGTTTGTTCATGTCAATCGCAGGTGCCTGTGTTGTACTCATTAGCTTTGCCTCCTCTTTCTTAGCTCGGTGCTACCTTCTCTGCAACCACATTTTGCTAGAATCCGCTCTGCAGAGGCTCTTCTCGCCCTTGCTCCCGAGGGACGGTTGCTTCGGATTGCCGAGTATTGTATCGCCGTCACAAAACTAACAAGTAGCAGGATGAGAAGTAACGAAACAACGCCAAAGAAAAGCCAAAATCGGGTGCATAAGCTGCGTGGCCTTGGAGAAGCCGGAACTCGCCTGGAGGCGGGCCCTCTGAACTTTCAATTTGGCAAGTTCGTTCTGGACGTAACCAGGGGGTGTCTGCTCAAGGCGGGCGAGGAGGTCAAGCTTCGCCCTAAAGTATACGAAACCCTCAAGTACCTGGTGGAACACCCTGGACGGCTGATCAGCAAGCAGGAATTGATGCAGGCGGTGTGGCCCGACACCTTTGTTACCGACGATTCGCTGGTGCAGTGCACCCTCGAGCTGCGCCGCGCGCTGGACGATCGCAGCCAGCATTTGCTCAAGACTGTGCCTCGCCGCGGATACCTGTTCACCGCCACGATTCAACCCGCAACCAGACCAGGCCGTTTCCCTACAACCGACTCCTGTGACCTGGCGGAGGGCCGTCGCGCCGCCTCGGGGGCGCTTAGCAGAAAACGCCATGACCTGCCCATCCCGCGTACTTCGCTCATCGGGCGAGAACAACAAGTGGCGGACGCTGCCGAGTTGCTGCTCCGGGACGGCGTTCGGCTGTTGAGCCTTACCGGTCCTGGAGGGGCTGGAAAGACCCGCCTCGCAGTGGCGGTAGCCACGGCCATCGCGGACCGGTTCCCGGCGGGCGTTCAATTTGTTGGGTTGGCCTCCATTGCGAACCCCGACCTGGTGGCGACCGCCCTTGCGGACGCGCTCGAAATACAGCAAGTTGCCAACCGCACCATCCCACAACTCATCGGCGATCAACTGCGCGACTCGGGACCATTCTTACTCCTGCTGGACAACTTCGAGCAGGTGCTCCCGGCCGCCACGGTGGTGGCCGAAACCCTGGAAGCATGCCGAGGGCTCAAGATTCTGGTCACCAGCCGATCCCGCCTGCATATTTACGGCGAGCAGGAATTCCCGGTAACGCCGCTGGCGCAGAACTCCGCCATCGAGTTGTTTATGCAACGCGCGGCAGCCGTCTGGCCAGATTTTGCAGTTACTTCAGAAAATGCGGCTGCGGTGCGGGAAATCTGTTCGCGGCTGGATGGACTGCCGTTGGCCATCGAGCTGGCGGCTGCCCGAACCCGGGTACTGTCGCCCTCGGCCATCCTGGATCGGCTGCAGAGCCGCCTGCAATTGCTGACGGGCGGTGCGCTTGACCTCCCCGAACGACAACAAACTCTGCGTAAAACCATTGATTGGAGTCACGGCCTCCTGGATCAGGCGGAGGAAAAGCTGTTTCACCGGTTCTCCGTGTTTGTCGGCGGAGCCACCCTGGAGGCAGCAGAAGCGGTCTGCAACACCAGTCAGGACCTTGGTGTTGACCTCTTCGACGGCCTGTCATCGCTGGTGGATAAGAACCTGGTTCAACGAGTGGACCGGAATGAGGCCGAGCCGCGTTTCGGGATGTTGGAGACGATTCGGGAATATGCCTTCGAACGCCTCACCGATAGCGGCGAGCAATATTCTGCGCGACGGGCCCATGCGGCGTACTGTCTGGTGCTGGCGGAGGAGGGAAATCCAGAACTCAGCCCCGCGGAGCGGGCTCGCTGGCTGGCGCAATGCGATGTTGAGATCGACAACTTTCGTTCGGCCCTCGATTTTCTGTTTCAGACCCTGGATCTGGACTGGGCCCTGCGTCTCTGCGTAGCCTTGTTTCGATTCTGGGACATGCGGGAACACCTGACCGAGGGCCGGATCCGGCTGGAAGCTGTCCTGCAGCTGGCGGGCGACGAGCGCTCGGACGAGCGGGCCAGGTTGTCGCTTTTTGTCGGCGCTTTGGCTGCGACTCAGGGCGATTATCCGGCGGCCGAGCGCTTTCTGGAACAGAGCCTCTCGCTTTATGAAGAATTGGGCGATGAATCCGGTATCGCCGCCTCCCTGAATGCTTTGGCCGTATCGGCGCGGGATCGGGGTGACTATCCCGCCGCCCAGAGCAATTTCGAACGGAGTCTCGCGTGCTGGCGTCTGCTGCCCGATCAGCTGGCCATCGCGCGTTGCCTTCATAATCTCGCCAATGTGGTCAAGGTACGCGGCGACTATCCACGCGCTCAATGGGCGCTGCGCGAGGCGACCGACATCTTTGAAAAACTCGGCGATCGCAGTGGCGCCGCGTGGTCCATCAACCAGCAGGGCGACGTCGCGCGCGAACAGGGCGACGTATCCGCCGCTCGAATGTTCTATCAACGTGCGCTTTCCGCCTTCCGGGAAGCGGGAGACCCCTGGGGGGCCGCGCGGTCGCTGACCGATTTGGCGTACATCGACTGTGAGCAGGGAGACCATTTGGCTGCCCACGGCGCATGCCGCGAAGCTCTGGAAATTTTTGCGGGATTGGGAAACCGGCGTGGAATGGCACGGGCACTGGAAGGCTCGGCATGTCTGGCGTTGGCCCAAGGACACACCGAACGGGCCCTGAAGCTGGCCGCAGCTGCGGCGCGCTTACGCCAATTGATCAGCGTTCCTCTGCGGCACGCAGAACAGGCTAAGCTCGATCAGATGCTGTTGCCTGCCTGGGAAGCGCTCAGCCAAGCGGACGGGAAGCGGGCATGGACAGAAGGTTCCACGATGAGTCTGGAAAAAGCTATCCAATTCTCGCTGCAGGACCCGGAGTCCTCTATTTCAGGTTAGCCGGGTCGAGGAGGCGGCGCACCGCAGAAACGCGATCAGCGGGAATGCCTACTCTACGAGCATGCTCCCGGATACTGTCCTCGTCGGGCGCAAGGTAAACACAATAAACCTTGTCTTCGGTGACATAACTGTGGAGCCACTGAATCTGCGGCCCCATCTCCGTCAACGTCTGCAAGGAACGCAGGGCCAGCTCCCGAATCTGGGTTTCTGAGAGCGCTCCGGCGCCCGGAACTTCGCGTTCGATCACGAATTGCGGCACGATTCTAAAAGTCTAACACGCCCGGTGACCTATTAAGTCCAAGCCTCCGGGGCGCAACAACTTGCCCGCCGCCCTTAATCCCCTCCCAACTGAGCTTTATCTTCCTTGAGGCTTGCAGCGACGGCGTTATTTGTGATGCTCGGCGTTTTTGCCATTATGCCGAGTGGTCATCGCTATAAGATCGAATCGTGATCCACGACCGCTCGACCGCCGCGTCGGGGCCCCCTCACCACTCTGGTGCGGGTCTGGCCCACCCATCTGGCCGGTCGCGAGCCGGTGGCGTCAATCGCTTATCTACCTCGACCTATATTGCCGTTCTTACGGCCGTCGCAATTGCGGCTCATCTAGGGCTCCGCTACCTAGCCCACGTTTCGCAGATGGTCGGCCTCGCTCCACTGTTTGTTGCACTGGCCGTGGGAGGAATCCCAATCATGGCCAACCTGACGAGGAAGTTGTGGGCCCGGGAATTCGGCTCCGACCTGCTGGCTGGAATCTCGATCCTTTCTTCGGTCCTGCTCGGCCAGTATCTGGTGGGAACCATTATTGTGTTGATGCTTTCAGGAGGCGAGGCCCTGGAACAATTCGCCACCCGGCGGGCATCGTCAGTGCTGGATGCGTTGGCCAAACGCATGCCACAAGTTGCTCATCGCAAGCAGGGACCAAAGGTGGAGGAAGTGCAGCTGGATGAGGTGCGGGTGGGCGACCGGCTGATTGTTCTTCCTCACGAGATATGCCCGGTCGATGGAGTGGTGCTTGACGGTCGCGGCATCATGGACGAGTCCTACCTGACGGGAGAGCCATTTGAGATATCGAAGACTCCGGGCTCGAAGGTGCTCTCGGGAGCGATCAACGGCGAGATAGCGTTGACCGTCGAAGCCGAGAAACGGGCGGTGGATTCGCGCTACGCCAAGATCATGCAGGTGATGGAACAGACACAGGAGAAACGCCCCCAACTGCGGCGGATTGGAGACCGTCTGGGCGCCTGGTACACGCCGGTCGCAATCGGGCTTGCGGGATTGACCTGGCTGACTACCGGCAATGCAACGCGCTTTCTCGCGGTGGTGGTGATCGCCACGCCGTGTCCATTGATTCTGGCAATTCCGGTGGCGGTAATCGGCGCGATTTCCCTCGCCGCGAAGCGCAGCATCATTATCAAGAATCCGGCCGCGCTTGAGCAGATCATTACCTGCCGCACGCTGATCTTCGACAAGACCGGAACGCTCACCTATGGCAAACCCAGGGTAACGGAAATCCTGAGCGCGCCCGGATTCACGCGCAAACAACTGTTGCAGACAACCGCCAGCCTGGAACAGTTTTCCAAGCATCCGCTGGCGGGAGCGGTGACCCAGGCAGCGCGTGACGAAAAGATGGTCCTGCTGGATGTCTCCGAAATACGCGAAATCCCAGGACAAGGTCTGCAAGGAATGGTCGGGGAACACCGAGTGAGAATCACGGGACGGGAAAAAGTCGGTCCCAACCTGCCCGGTCTCCCAGCACCGGCCTCCGGACTGGAGTGTCTGGTTTTCGTGGATGACGGGTACGCGGGCGCGTTCCGGTTTCACGATGCGCCCCGGAAGGATACACGAACCTTCGTACATCACCTGGTGCCCCGGCACGATGTGAACCGCGTGATGTTGGTATCAGGTGACCGGGGATCAGAGGTGCGCTACCTGGCAGACCAGGTCGGGATTACCGAGGTGTACGCGGGCCAGAGTCCGGAACAGAAGGTCGCGATCGTGGAGCGTGAAGCCAGGCAAGCGAGGACATTGTTCATCGGGGACGGAATCAACGATGCCCCAGCTCTGATGACAGCCACCGTCGGCGTGGCCTTCGGCCCCAATAGCGATATCACATCCGAGGCTGCGGACGCGGTGATCCTGACCACGTCACTGGAAAAAGTCGATGAACTGATTCACATCAGTCATCGCATGCGCTCCATCGCCCTGCAAAGCGCAATCGGTGGCATGGCGGCGAGCATGATTGGCATGATCGCGGCCGCCGCCGGGTACCTGCCCCCGCTGGAGGGCGCAATCCTCCAGGAAATCATCGATTTTGCTGCCGTCATCAATGCCGTTCGGGTAGCGCTGCCGGTCGGAGTCTTAACTGACTTCTAAGCCATGACGTCTGCCCGTGTCCAACCGCAATACAGGGGAGCCGTCCCCGGGGTTCACTGTGGCGAAGCCAAAGTGCTCAGGCACCTGGCGCCTGTGGAGGAATAAAGGATTTCCCGTTTCACGAGGTTCAATTCCGAATTGCTGTCGCTGGTGCCGGCTTTATCCACTCGGTTTTGTCCTCGACGATCTCGTAGGTGGTGTGGAAAGTCGCTGTCTTTTGCACCATCGCTCCCACGGAACAGTACTTCTCTTCCGAGAGGCGGATGGCCTCTTCCAGAGCCGCCGGGTCAATCTCGCACCCGGTGACCAGGTGATGAATCCGTACCGCAGTAAAGACCTGCGGCGGACGATCGGCCTGATCCGCTTCAACCCGAACCTCGTATCCAGTGACCTTCTGGTGATACTTCTGCCGCAGAACGGTGATGACGTCGAATGCAGTGCAACCCGCCAACGCGACCGCTACCAGTTCGACGGGCTTGGGGCCGGTTCCGCCTGCGGTATCGTCCAACAGCAGGTGATGGCCGCTGCCAGTCTGGGCGACGAACTGCCGTTGTTGCCTAAGCGATTGATTTAACTCAACTTTGGCGCTTATCATAATTCCCTCCCACCGCTTGCTCTCTGAGTAACACACGAATAAATGCAATAAAGCTGATTTTGTTACCGAAAAGAAATCTTCTGGATTCCGGCGTATGGCGGGACGATAGGATTAGCGCCCGTGACGACCGCGAGACCAGGCCGGGATGCCCTGCGCATTCCGCAGCGCGATTGTTTTCTCCCCTTTCTTGATCTCGCGAGCAATCAGAACATCTCTGTTCTCGAGTTTAACTTTGGAGCCAGTAACCTCGATCTGATCGCCTTTGACGAAGCTGATCTTGTTTTGTGTCAGAAACCAGGACGGACCAACGTGCACGTCTATAGTCTCCTGGTCGGTCTTGAGACTCAGATGTGTGCCCGCCTGACCTTGTGACCCACTCACTTGTTTAACTTCTTCAACCGAACCGTTCACTGTTACCTCTGTCGCGGGGTTGTACGTGGCAGCCGACTTACGCGGCGCCGTGGTTTGGGCACTAATTAGCAAAGCGACACCATGACAAAGAAAGCAGCCAAAGCTGCGAGGGATACGACTTGGAACGGGTATGCTCGTTTCATTTGATTCCCCTTCCGTGAATCGATGTCCCAGTCGCGCTTCCACGATTCGTTCAGATCGCGCGCCATGATCCTGGTCAGCGTAAACGAAAATTGGCAACGACTGACTGGATGCCTTTTCCAGCCCTCGATTCCAAGTACTATTACACTTAAGTGTGGTTATCGTGGCTGTGACCTAGCGCACACACACGCGTGACAGAGGCCATACCGACTGCGCCACTTTCACGCAGGCAGGGACAAGGACGATTCGTTGTTCCTTGCGGGATATTGATATGCTGTGAAAACCAGATGAATCCTCCACCCAAGAAGCGCAAATCTGTCCTCAACGTCGCGGCGTTCGTCCTCCTGATGTCGTTGGCCGCCGCTTTTGCCTATCAGGCAGGCTCGATACCCACCTCACAACTTCTTAATCCCGACGAACTGGTCAAGATCCTCCAGTCACCCCAGGGGGAGAAGCCACTAGTGATCCAGGTGGGCTCCCACGTTTTCTACCAGCAGGCCCATATTCCCGGTTCCGAGTATCTCGGTCCCGCCTCGAGCGAGAGCGGCCTGCAGCAGCTGCGTAAGCGGGTTGCACGTCTACCCCGAAACAAGTTCATCGTTCTTTATTGCGGTTGTTGCCCGTGGGGCCATTGCCCGAACGTCAAGCCTGCCAGCGACACATTGCGTGCGATGGGTTTCACCAACGTCAAAGTGCTTTATATCGCTGACAATTTCGGCGCCGATTGGGTGGATAAGGGCTATCCAACTTCCAAGGGAGAATAAAAGCTGATCTCTCCGCTCAAGCAAGGACATCTGCGGAAGGCGAGCATTGTTGGGTTTGTGGTCATCGCGGTCGGACTCGGGCTCTACCTGCTGAATCGTCGTGAAAACATCTCCCATCGCCTGCGACTTACATCTGTGGAACCTCCGCTCGCGCCCGATTTCTCACTCTCGACCCTGAGCGGAGAAAAACTCAGCCTTTCAGACTATCGGGGCAAAGTAGTTCTCTTGGACTTCTGGGCGACCTGGTGCGAGCCATGCAGAGAGGAGATCCCACACTTCGTGGAACTCCAGAGCCACTACCGGGACCAGGGTCTTCAGATCATTGGCGTTTCCATGGACGATGGTCCCGAACCGGTTCGAGAGTTCTACCGGCAGTTCCACATGAACTACCCGGTTGTGATGGGCAACGCCAAGACGGGTGGGCTATTTGGCGGAGTTCTGGGGCTACCGATCGCTCTCCTGATCGGCCGTGACGGCCGCATCTACTCCAAGCATATCGGAGCGACAGATATGGCTGTACTCGACCGCGAGATCAACGCACGCTTGCAAGCTCGGGAAACTTCGGAGACGACTCCGTGAGCCGTGAGGATTTCGAACCACCGCCGCTAGTTGTGATGCCGATCACTTCGCGGCGTAGTCGTCCTCATAGATCCGGCGGCACAGAGAGGTACAATCGGGGGTTCGATATGGACGAGCGAGGTGAACGATTATGATGCAGATAGTGCGGCTGGCCGTGTTCAGCCTTGCACTCTGGTGCGCTGCGATATCGTGGTCGGCATGCACCTCGGGAAGCGCCGCGCCGCAACCTAAACCCGCGGCGCAGCCCCAGGACCAGAACGCCATTATTCCCCTGGATGGGGGCAAGATTTTCAGCAACTATTGCGCGAGCTGCCATGGGATAAATGCCAAGGGCGGTGGCCCGGTTGTGCCCGCCTTGAAGGTCAGGGTTCCGGATCTTACTACCCTCGCACGAAGAAACCACGGCACCTTTCCCGCGGCCCGGGTGCGCGACATCATCGCCGGTGATGAGGACCACGCCGCCCACGGTTCACGGGAGATGCCGGTCTGGGGTCCCCTCTTCCACCAAATTGACAATGATCAAGACTTGGGATTCGTCCGGCTTAAGAACCTAACGGAATACCTGGGCAGAATCCAACAAAAATAGAACCTGAGGCGAGAGCTCCATGAGTTCTGTACCCTGTGATTCTGATCACGCTTGCCCGTGATCATTGCCATCGCGCACCCACCGCATTCCTGCGACCCTATATTGTGCAGGTGGTGAAATGAAGAGCGTGGACCGGAAGCTCTCTCAGATTAATCCCGCTAAGCGACTTGCCTATACTTTCGTTGGCCTGGTGGCGGGTGACGTGATGCTGCTTTTCTTCCTCGTCAGACACGCAGTCCACGCCACCCTGTTCGCGGGAGAATCTGCGCGCCTGATCGCCGATGCGCTTCAGATGTCTCTTCTATATGCCGCCTTCTCAATTCTGGGTTGGGTATTGATAGGCTTGCCCACGGCGTTGATTTTCCCCGCAGGCTTCATCACCCGCCTATCCTGGCCTTTCGCCCTCATGGTGGGTGCAGCCCTGGGGCCGCCCGTGCTGCTCCTGATCCTCATACTTATGGGCCGGGAGCACGTTTACTTCCGTAACGTCGCCGAAACAGGTACGCTGTTCGCGTACTCCATCCTGGTTTCCACCATTGCCTTTGTGGTGTATCTCGCGTTGCTTCGCAAAGATATGAAGGACAAATCGGCCCTGCCCGAGGGAGCCCCCCATCGGGCGTAAGCGGCAATATCGGCTGGTCTTAGTGGACACGTCAGCGTAACGCCGCTATGGAAGCGGCGGAGGCGATGGCCATGAGAGTCAGCCAGGCGGGCATCAGTACTCGAAATCTTCCCCGCCCAATCGCAGCCCCCAAGAGTAGTTTCAGGATTGTGTTGGACAGTATGCCAATGGCAATCGCCTGGGCCGCGACCGAAATTGATATCTGGCCTCCCGCGCTGTTCGCCATGGAGATGGTGAGCACGTCCACATCCGTGAGTCCGAGAACAGCGCCGGAGAGCAGCAGCCCAGTTTCTCCCCAGTGTGAGCGAACTGCATATACGGCAAATAGCACAACCTGAAAAGCTACTGCCATCTGCAGCGCGGGCATCACTTGAAGCGGGTTGGAGGGGGCGGGCACCGCAGTCTTCTCCTCGCGGCGATTTAATCCGATCAGGACAACAATCGCGCCCACAAGAAAGGGTGCCGCCAGGTAAGGGAGCAGCGCCCAGGCAAGCCCGGGCCTAAGAATGGCAGTAGCAACCATGACCCTCAAATTCATGACACTGCAGGCGGCAACGACTCCGACTGAAAGCGGAAACGAAAAATTCCGGTCCTTCCGGCCTAAACGCGAAAAGGTAAACGCAACCGCGGTGGAAGAGACGAATCCGCCCAGCAGGCCTGCAACTGTGTAACCGCGCTCGGTGCCGATAAGGCGACGGGCAACGTAGCCGACGAAACTCAATCCCGAAAACAGCAGTACAAAGAGCCAGAGCTGGCGGGGCCGGATTCCTCCGAAGGGACCGTAGGGGCCGTGCGGCAACAAGGGAAGAATCACAACTGCCATCACCGCGAATCGGACACCGGCGCGCAAACCGGCATCGTCGATCCGGGCGATCAAAGCGTGCAGGCGTGACTTCTCTACGAGTAGAAGCGTAGTGATGGCCACAATTGCGCTGGCCAGCACCAGGTAGCCCGTTCCTGCCAGAACGCCGGTGGATAGCACTACCAGGGCGGCGACCTCGGTCGTGCCGTCGACTACCCGTCTGCTGGCCGCAATATACGCAACGACTACAAGCGCTACTGCGCCACTGAGCAGAACCATCGCCACGGCCTTGAAGCCGAGCGTCCAGAAGCTACCAGCGACACCCGCCAACCCACCCAGCAAGGTAAAGGTTCGGAAACCCGCAAAGTGGGCCAGCGGGCCGCCGGCGTGGCCAGACCATTCGCGTTCCAGACCAACTGCCGCGCCCCCCAGAGCTGCGATGGCGATGCCAACTACGTTCTGCTGTTCAGGGCTCATAACGAAGATACCGGTCCAGCATGGACTGGAATGAGGCCTCAATCCTATAGCATCATGGTCGAGTCCCCGAATTTCTGTCCGAGTCAAAACGTGAAGCAGGCTCCAGTCTATTTCATAAACGATGTGTGGTTTGGAGAGCCCCTGGCCTCGAACATATCCAGCGCCATTAACCCCGTTCAAAGACTTAATACAAAACCACTATTGACCCGGGAATTCGGAAGTGTGATCGTGATCACATTTCATCGATGGTTTCGTGGCCAGCAGGTGAGACGTGGCGGCTTCCAGTCCGGCAATTTCCCGAACCTAAGTTGCACAGAACGGAGGCTTGTATGAGAAGCTCAACACCTGCCCTGCTGACATTTGGATCATTATGATTGCTCATTGGCGCGAACACCTCTTCCAGGCATGCTGATGAGGCGCAGACCGCAGTTGCGGCTTGATTGAGCCTCGGCTGCCCGCAAATCCGGATCAAGGGACTCGGTACATGCAAATCAGATCTTTAGTGGGCGGATGGGATCTACATCTGCTCGCTGAGAGATCTTCTTTCTTCTTGCTGCTGGCTTCCGTGGTCGTTCTGTTGGGAGTTGGATGTGAAAGGCGGCAGTCGTCCCCCGAAATCATCATCACCCACGAGATCAAGCCCAAGCCCCTACGAGTCGGACCGGCTGAAATCGCCTTAACCCTTGCGGACGCCGGCTCCAGGCCGATATCGCGAGCGCACATCGCCCTGGAGGCGGATATGGCGCATCCCGGCATGGCGCCTGTTTTCGGCGAGACCAGGGAAACGGCGCCGGGCCACTATCAGGGAAAAGTAAGCCTTACAATGGGCGGAGATTGGGTCTTGCTCCTCCACATCACTTTGCCCAACGGCCAAACCGTGGAACGACAGATCGAATTGAACGGGATCGAGCAATAATGTCTACCGAACTGCATGCTCCCCACCTCGAGCTCGAGGAGGTCCACGAATTCGATCTGCTACGGGTACGCGGAATCAGCAAGCTCCTGCACTGGAGGCACGCGCGCACGGTGTTGCAGATCCCTCTGCTTTTTGTGAGCCTGGTGATGGTTCTCGACGGCCTCTTCGGACCGAGGCTTGCCCCGAAGAACATGGCCACCACCTTTACCTGGCTGCACTTCCGTGGCCTGCTGGTTCTAGTGATCCTGGGCGCAGGAAACTTTTTCTGCTTGGCGTGTCCGTTCATGCTGGTGCGCAACATCGCCAGGCGACTGTACCAGCCGCGCTGGAACTGGCCCCGGAAGCTCCGCAACAAGTGGCTTTCGATCGTGCTGTTCGTCGCGGTGCTCTTTGTTTATGAGCTCTTTCACCTATGGTCCTCGCCGTGGTGGACGGCCTGGCTGATCGTCGGATATTTCGCCGCGATCCTAGTCGTGGACGGCCTGTTCAAGCACGCTTCCTTCTGCAAGTTCGTCTGTCCGCTCGGGCAATTTAACTTTGCCGCGTCGCTGCTCTCGCCTCTCGAGATAAGGGTTCGAGACCAGGCGGTTTGTCACAGCTGCGATACCAAGGACTGTATTCGTGGACGGCGCGAGCCGAAATCAGACCTGGTGGTGATTCAGCGCGGTTGCGAGCTGGCGCTGTTTCAGCCGCTCAAGGCGGGCAACATGGATTGCACCTTCTGCCTGGATTGTGTGCAAGCCTGCCCGCATGACAATGTGGGCATTCGGAGCCGCATGCCGGCAAGTGAACTCATGACGGATCCAGCGCGCTCGGGCATCGGCCTTTTTTCGCGCCGAAAAGACCTGGCTGCCCTGATGATCGTGTTTACATTTGGCGCGCTGGTGAATGCATTTGGCATGGTCAGCCCGATTTATGTGGTGGAGCGATGGCTTTCAGCGCTGATGCATGTTACTCAGCGAGCCCCGGTTCTGGGTGTGATTTTTGTGTTCTTCCTGATCGTTGAACCGTTTGTGCTGCTGGGAGGGGCGGCCTGGATGACTCGGATTTTTGGCGGCAGTCGCCGCCCCCTGGTTCCAACGGCAGTGCGTTACAGCTATGCGCTGGCTCCGCTGGGCTTTGGCATGTGGCTCGCGCATTACGGCTTTCATTTCTTCACCGGGCTGCTCACGTTCATTCCGGTGACGCAAAGCGCGGTGGCGCGCCTCGGACGAAACCTTCTGGGCAATCCACTCTGGACGTGGACGGGCATTCCTGTGAGGTTCGTTCAGCCCATTGAGCTGGGTTTTATCGGGCTGGGGTTTGCCGGATCTTTGCTGCTTACGCATCGCCTTGCGGAGGATGACTGTGCACAGCATCCCATGCGAGCCTTCATTCCCTGGGCAGCGGTTTGTCTTCTGATTTGCCTCGCATCGGTGTGGCTGATGTATCAGCCTATGGAAATGCGTGCCACGTTCATGATGAGCTAAAGAACTGCGAAGGGTTGCGAAAACCAACGTGTTAAGTCAAGCAGGAGTACGGGCAGGGTTCTGGAGAGGCGCGATGGTGGTCGCATTTCTCTCCTTGGCAGTCACCATCCCGTTGCAAGCGCATATCGGGCCGCCATTCCCGATCCTCGAGCACAAGCAAGTGGGGCGGTTCATCATTTCGTTGTGGACCCATCCCGACCTTGGTACGGGAACATTTTTCGTGATCGTGGATCCCGCGCCGGGCACCACCTTGCCGAATGACCTGAAGGCGCGTGTCGCCGTCCAACCGGAAACGGGACGTCTGCCCGAAAGGAGCTATGACATGTGGCGCGACCCGGTACGCGACCAGGTGCAGTTCGACAACAACGTTGTAGAGTTTGATCAACAGGAATATTGGCGGGTACGCTTGATTTTAGAGAGCTCCGCCGGGGGAGGCGAAATCCTTTCCCGCGTTGAACCGACGCCCACGGGATTGGGCAAATGGGACCTCGCCCTGTACACTCTTCCTTTCGCTTTCATCGCCTACATGTGGCATCGAGGCATATCGCGCCGCAAGAAGCAGATGAGGAAACGTGCGGAAGCCAGGAAAGCTGCGGAAGTCGCGACTCTGGCGGCTCCGGGTTCGCCGCGACAGGGGAATTGAGGGGCAATGAAGACGGGGCGGCTGTGTGTGCCAACAAGAATGGCCAAGGATCGTTCTATAGCTCGCAATTCGGTCTTCATGTCAGTCCTTCGGCTATGGCTGGTTGTGTTCGTCGCTGCAGCCGGACTCCTGACCGGATGTAACTCCGGCCCACAGGTGCCCGCGAAGGGGTCGCAGGACTACATAAAAGTTGTCCGCACTTTCTACGTCGGCTTGGCTGCGCTGCAGGTCGGTGACGACGTGCGAGCAGATGACAAACTGGCGGCGCTGGTAAAGCTCGCGCCCGATGAACCGGCCGGATGGGCAAACTGGGGCGTTCTGGCGTTGCGCCAGCGCAACTATGACGCAGCGGCGCAGCGATTGCAGCATGCGCACAAGGCGGCACCCCAGAACGACCACATCGAATACCTGCAGGGCTTGCTGGAAACCCAACGCGGAAATTCCTCAGAGGCGATCAACCATCTCCGCAAAGCCGTAGAACTGAATCCGCAGAACCTTCATGCAATCTACCAACTGGCTGAAGAAGTGGAACGTCAGGGCGGAGACAACAGCGAAGCCGAGGTCCAAAGCACAATCGAGAAAATTCTGGCGGCGCACCCGGACAATCTTGCGGCGCTAGTTGAGTTCAGCCGCATCGCAGCAAAACGTGGCGACGAGAACACGCTCAAGTCTGCAGTGGCCAGGCTTGCCGCGCTTTCTCCGGACTGGCCGCCGGAAGCCAAGCAACAGCTTGCGCAACTTCAGAACACGATCGCCAGTTCGGGCGCGCGCGCTGCGGGCACGCGAACCGTGTTCCTGAAGAATGTACTCATGCGCGTGCCAGAGTATCGTCTGAGCCTGTCTGCACTTAAAGCGCCTCCCGGGGACGAGGCCCAGCCGTTTACCCATTTCTTGAAAATGGAGTCGCCCTCTTTTCAGCCCGCCGCGCCCGACCCCTCCCTTTCTTTCAATCCCGAGCCGCTTCCAGGCAAGCAAGCGGGGCGCTGGGACTGGGTTGGCGCAGTATCGCTGGGCACGAGCGGTCCGGCAACGGCAATCGAGGCCGATGCAAACAAGGTGCACTTGACCACCGGGCCCGAGCTTGCTTTCCCCGGGGGAGCCGCGAACACGCCGCCGTCGCCGGAAGGCATTTTGGGAATTGATTTCACTTACGACTTCAAGACGGATCTTGTTCTGGCTGGGGCCGGTGGAGTTCGTTTCTTCCGGCAGGACACTCCCGCCACATTTACGGATGTGACCGGCGCAACCAAACTGCCACGCGCTGTGCTGGCAGGAAAGTATCTGGGCGCTTGGGCAGCTGACATTGAGGCCGACGGCGATCTTGATGTCGTCGTGGGAGCCAACACCGGTCTTCCCACAGTTCTCAGAAACAACGGGGACGGTACGTTCGCGGTCATTCATCCCTTCGTGGGAGTCTGCGGCCTGCGTGCGTTTGTCTGGGCTGATCTCAACGGGGATGGCAATCCCGACGCTTCGTTGCTTGATGGCGAGGGCCATCTGCACGTCTTCAAGAATGAGCGCACGGGCCAGTTCAAGGAGCGCGCCGTTCCTTCCGGATTGCCGCCGATCAGGGCGATCGCCGCAGCGGATGTCAGCAGCGACGGGATTTTGGACCTGCTGATCGTACAGGCCGACGGGAAGATCATTTCGCTGTCCGATAGAAATGCGAGCAAGACTTGGGATTCAGCAACACTTCTGACCGTGCCTGATGCCAGTTTCCTTCAAAATGACGTTCGCCTCCGGGTCGCCGACCTCGACAATAACGGAGCGCTTGACCTGCTGCTGACGCGAGCGTCTGGATCGGGTTCCACGCCATCCGGGGCGCTGGTATGGCTGGGCGACGGAAAGGGAAACATGGTCGCCCTCCAGGCTCAGACACCCGCGCGCATTTTCGACGCAGCCGACCTGAACGGTGATGGTCGTCTCGATCTGCTGGGACTAGATAACAACGGAGCAGCAGTCCTGGCCGTCAATCGCGGATCAAAGAATTATCACTGGGAAATAATCCGCCCGCACGCCAAGCAGGCGACAGGCGATCAGCGAATCAATCCGTTTGGCGTCGGAGGAGAGATCGAAATTCGATCTGGCTTGCTCGTACAAAAGCAGCCGATCACTGGTCCGCTCCTGCACTTCGGACTGGGCGACCAGACCGCAATAGATGTGGCGCGGGTGGTCTGGCCAAACGGCTCAGTGCGCGCGGAATTCGACTTGAAAGCCGACCAGGAAGTGGTGACCGAGCAGCGGCTGAAAGGGTCTTGTCCGTTTCTCTTCGCCTACAACGGCAAGCAAGTCGAGTTTGTGAAAGATGCGGTGCCGTGGAGTTCCGCAATCGGACTCAAGATCAATACGATTGGTACGGCGCGCGTCGAAGCCACGGAGGAGTGGTACAAGATCAGTCCCAACGAACTTGCGCCCCACGACGGATATTACGATCTGCGCTTCACCGCAGAGTTGTGGGAAACCTACTACTACGACTATCTCAATCTCATGACCGTCGACCATCCGGCAGGCACGGACATTTTCGTAGATGAGCGCTTCGTGATTCCGCCCGCCAAGCTTGCCATCACCACAGTCGAAACTCCGCACCCGATTGTTCGTGCCGTGGATGACAACGCTAAGGATGTTACGGATATCGTGCGCACACTGGATGGCAAATACCTGGATACCTTCGGGCGTGGCCAGTACCAAGGTGTGACACGCGATCATTATGTGGAGGTGGATATGGGCGACGATGCTCCGGCCAGCGGCCCGCTGTACTTGATCGCTTTCGGTTGGATGCATCCCACCGATTCCTCGGTCAATGTCGCGTTAGCGCAAGGACGTCACGACGGGGCGCGAGGACTGAGTCTTGAGGTGCCGGATGGGCGCGGCGGTTGGGTCGTGGCGCGCTCAAATCTCGGCTTCCCCGCAGGACGAAAGAAGATTTGCCTGTTCGATCTTACCAATGTGTTTCGTCCCGGGACGGCGCGCAAGCTTCGCCTGCGCACCAACCTTGAGATTTATTGGGACGAGCTGCAATGGGCAAAAGGGATCCCGAATTCAGCACTGAAGATCACCCGAATAGAGCCGGGGATGGCGGATTTGCATTATCGCGGCTATTCCGTCATAAGCCAGGCAAATCCATCGTCACCGGAACTGCCCGACTACAATCATCTGGAAGGAAGCAAGCAGCGCTATCGCGATCTCACCGGCTACTACACACGGTATGGCGATGTCCGCGAGCTGCTCGGCAAAGTGGACGATCGTTACGTGATTATGAACTCTGGAGACGAGATGACGTTGCGCTTTGCCGAGCAATCTCCGCCTTCTGCCGGATGGGTGCGCGACTACGTGGTCGCCGGCGACGGCTGGATAAAGGACGGTGATTACAATTCGACCTTCTCCAAAACCGTGCTGCCTTTGCCCTATCACGCGAAGAACCTGTACGTTACGCCGCCGGGCCGACTGGAAGAGGAGTGGGTCTATCGGCATCACCCGGAAGACTGGCAAAGCTACCAGACCCGTTACGTTTCTGACGAGGTCTTTGAGGACGCACTGAGAAAGACGAAATGAAGTTGAGTGTCCGAAAGCTGGCTCTGATCCTATTTTTCATCGGCCTGCTGGCTACGCCGCGGGTCATGCAGTGGTGGTCAGCTAGGCATAACGAAAACACCACGCTCGACGCCAAGGCCGCGCTGGCGCGTCATGGGTTCTATCTGCAGGAGGTTTCGCATGCGGCCGGAGCGGACTTTGTGCATCAAGGGCCCACGCTCGATCACAAGCTCGACCCCATCATGCCCGAGGTCGCGTCGATGGGGGCTGCGGTCTCCATTGTGGATTTTGATCGTGACGGCTGGCCTGACATCTACGTGACCAACAGCGCCATCGGCAGCAAGAATGCCCTCTATCACAACAACCACGATGGAACTTTCACCGACGTAGCCGAGCAGATGGGCGTGGCGAACGTAAATCAGGACGGCACTGGCGTTTCTATGGGTGCGGTGTGGGGCGACTACGACAACGACGGCTACGAAGATCTGTTCCTCTACAAGTGGGGCAAGCCGGAGCTTTTTCACAATGACCACGGGCACAGCTTCACTCCCGTAACCGACCAGGCCGGGCTGCCGCCCTGGGTAAACGCCAACACAGCGCTCTGGCTGGACTACGACGGTGATGGGAAGCTCGATCTGTTCATCGGCGGCTACTACTCCGAGAACATTGATCTCTGGCATCTCAGGAACACGGAGATGATGCCGGAGAGCTTCGAATACGCCAAGAACGGCGGCCGAAAATACTTCCTGCATAATCTTGGAAACGGCAAGTTTGAGGACGTGACCGCGAAAGTTGGCATCGACAGTCACCGCTGGGCATTAGCCGCATCGGCCGCTGATCTGCGCGGCACCGGACATCCGGATCTGTTTATTGCCAATGATTACGGCATCTCCGAGTTGTACTTCAACGACGGTACGCGCTTCCACGAAGTTGGGCAGCAGACCGGAGTTGGCTTTGCTCCGAAGAGCGGGATGAACGCGGCGTTCGGAGATGTTTTCAATCGTGGACAGTATTCGGTTTATGTGAGCAACATCTCGGAAAACGGAGTGCTCATTCAGGGCAACAATCTCTGGGTGCCAAAAGAAGGCACATCGGGAAACGGGCTCAAATATGAAAACATGGCCCGCGACCTGGGTGTCGAACTGGGGGGATGGAGCTTTGGCGCTCAGTTCGGTGACCTTAATAATGATGGCAACCTCGACCTGTTTCTCACCAACGGCTACGTCTCACTCGACCGGAACCGCGATTACTGGTATGACTTCTCAAAGATTGCGGGCGGGCATACGTCCATCATTTCCGATGCACGCAACTGGCCGGCGATGGACGGGCGCAGCCTCTCCGGCTATCAACACAAAAATCTGTGGCTGAATGATGGCGCCGGACACTTTGTAGATGTGGCCCAATCCGTGGGAGTCACGGACACGCACGACGGACGCTCGGTCGCCATGGCAGACTTGTGGAACCGTGGTGTGCTTGATGTGGTGGTAGCGAACCAGCGCGGACCGCTGTTGATCTACAAGAACGTGGTTGCGCCCAACCAAGCGTGGATCGAGTTCCAACTGGAAGGAATCAGCAGCAACCGCAGCGCTATTGGCGCGGAGGTCACATTGTTTTGGAACGGCCAGCGCCAGGTGCAGGAAGTCTCCGGCGGCAGCGGATTTTGCGCGCAGAATGATCGCCGTCTGCACTTTGGCCTGGGCAAGGATCCGCAGATCGAAAAAGCAGTGATCCGTTGGCCATCGGGCAAGAGCCAGACTCTCAACAATCTTTCCGCAGGTCAGCGCTACGACCTGAAAGAGCCATCATGAGCCAGATGGGCCTACCCATAGCCCCGGTGCCTTCCCGTGCAGCGGCTTCAAAGAAGGGGCTCATTGACAGCCGCTACGTCGCGCCCATTTTCATCACTTGCATTCTGCTGGTGGGGCAAGTGACGTTTGGGATTCTCGAAAGCTATCCCAGAACTCTGCTCGCCATTGGCACCAGCATTGCGGCGGAACTGGTATTGGGACGCCTGTTCCTGAATAAGTGGCCTCATCCCGCCAGCGCCTACATTTCGGGAATCAGCGTCGGCATCCTGCTGCGCTCGCCTGCGTACTGGCCGTATGCGCTGTGCAGCCTGATTTCCATCACGTCGAAATACGTGCTGCGAATCAAAGACCGCCACATCTGGAACCCCTCGAATTTTGGCGTGTCGGCAATGCTGTTTCTCGCACCCGCAACCGTCGCAAGCCTGAGCATCCAGTGGGGCAACTATCTTCTGCCCATGGTCGTAATTTGGGTCTTGGGCTTCCTGATTGTGTGGCGGGTGCGGCGGCTGCACATTACGGCGACGTATGTGGTCTCCTTCTTTGTCTTCGCGTTTCTGCGGAGTTGGATTCTGCACGAACCGTGGCAATCCGAGGTTTCTCCCATTACCGGGCCGATGTACCAGCTCTTTATCTTCTTTATGATCACCGATCCGAAGACCACGGTGCGCTCGAAGCGCGGTCAGTGCCTGGTCGCTTTTCTCATCGCGGTGGTCGAGACAGTCTTACGCTTCTTCCAAAGCGTGTATGCACCGTTCTACGCCCTGTTCCTAGTGGGGCCGATCGCCAATTCGATCGAGATCTGGATGGACTCGCGACGCAACCTTACGACGACCGCGGCAGTGGCCAAAGGCGCATGAACGTCAACCCTCTCCTGAACAAATTCATGCCGACGGCACGTCGCAGGTTATTAATCGCAGGGCTGGCCATTGCGGTGGTTTTGCTCGCGGGGTGCAGCGGCAAACCCGCCGCAGAGGCACCGCCTTCAGGTGCGCCTGCGAACCGGAGTCCTGCCGTTGCTGTAGCTAACGCTCCCGCTGCGCCTGCTCCTCCGAGCCCTCCTGCGTCAGCGAAGCCAGGACCTACGCCGGTTCGGCCATCGGGACCGATTCAGTTCACGGACGTGAGCGCACAAGCCGGTATCCACTTCAAGTACAACAGCGGAGCCTTCGGCAACAAATATTTGCCGGAGACGATGGGGCCTGGGGTCTGTGTTCTGGATTACGACAATGACGGCTGGCAGGATATCTTGTTTGTCAATTCGATGGATTGGCCGGGTCACATATCTGGCAAGTCTTTCCCTGCGCTCTACCATAACAACCATGACGGTACCTTTGCTGACGTAACTCGCCAGGCCGGCCTGGCGGTGGAAATGTACGGCCTGGGATGCACGGTGGGCGATTATGACAATGACGGAAACGTGGACATCTACATTACGGCCGTTGGCAGCAGTCATCTGTTTCGCAATTTGGGGAAGGGCAAGTTCGTTGACGTCACCGCCAAAGCGGGCGTTGCCAGCCCGGGATTCGCGACGAGCGCGGTATGGTTCGACTATGACAATGACGGAAAACTCGACCTCTTCGTCGCCCATTACGTGAAGTGGTCACTCGACACTGACCAGTACTGCTCCCTGATGGGCAAGGGGAAATCCTATTGCACGCCGGAAGCCTACAAGGGCGAGAGCTGCGAACTGTTCCACAACAAAGGGAAGGGCACGTTTGAGAACGTCACAAAGCGAGCCGGGCTTCAGGACGCTACCGGCAAATCTCTGGGCATCGCCTTGCTGGATTATGACGAGGATGGTTATCTCGATCTATTCGTAAGCAATGACACCCAGCCCAACAAGCTCTACCGCAACAATCATGACGGCACATTTTCCGATGTCGCGGTTCCGGCAGGCGTCGCCTACAGCGAAGCCGGAACTTCGCGCGCGGGTATGGGCACGGACGCTGGAGACTACGACAACTCGGGGCGTCAAGGCCTGGTCATCGGAGATTTTGCCAACGAAGGTATGGCGCTGTACCACAACGAAGGCCCCGGCCTGTACACGGATGAAGCAACCGCCGCGGGCCTCGCACGAATGACGATGTCGTCGCTGACATTCGGCACTCTGTTCTTTGACTATGATCTTGACGGACGGCTGGACATTCTCGCCGTCAATGGTCATGTTGCCGACGATATCAGCCAATTGCAGCCGACCATCAAATACGCCGAACCGGCACAGTTATTCCGCAACGAGGGCCGGAAGAAGTTCGAAGATGTTACCGCGAAAGTGGGTCACTCACTGGACCAGCCAATCGTCGGACGCGGCGCTGCCTACCTTGACTACGACAACGACGGCGATCTCGACCTGCTCATTATGGATAATCGCGGCAATGCTCGCCTGCTGCGGAATGACAACGGCAATCAGAACGACGTGCTCCGGCTCAAGCTTATTGGCACAAAATCGAACCGCGATGCTATTGGCGCGAAAGTCACGGTTACGGCGAACAAAGGCGAGCATCCCTTCGCGATGGTCAAAACGGGCTCCAGCTATCTCTCGCAAAGCGAATTGCCTCTGACTTTTGGTCTCGGCAAACCAGGTGCACCGAAGAAGAGCGTCGCCCTGACGATAATATGGCCGAGCGGGCGAAAAGATCTGCTCTTGAATGTCGAAGTCAATCAGTTGGTAACGATCGAAGAAGGCAAGGGTATTACTTCGAGCCAGCCCATTGTCTACCTGAAAACGCGACCCTGACCTGCTCCTGAATTATCGGAATTCGCCGACAATTCCTGACAATTTGGAACTGATTCCCTTCGTTCTGGGAGCGGACGACTGCCGGCTGTGGTTACTACCAAAGCCTGCGATGGCAGACGTTTCGGGCGATATGTCAAGCTGCCAGGCTATCGTTCACGGTGCTCGACCACATCGTTATTTGCAGGTGGTTACAGGGTCGAGTGCGGTCGTCGGACATGATCCAGAGCGCACACAGGAGAAGTTGATGGAGCTTTGCGGTGCCGCCCAGGTGCTATGAAGAAGGCCAGATGGGCCCCGCCCAATTGCTGGTTTGCGTACTTGGAACCTGCTCAATCGCAACCGGGCCGTCGTCCGGTTCGCCGCAGTGTGGTCTCTAATTTCTTTAACGTGGCCAGCGAGTAGGCCGCGGATTGGCGCTCCTGAACGTCAGTTGTCAGCTCCAACAATTCACTCAACCGTCCCATGACAACATGCTTGGCCTCTTTAATCCGCTCGGGAAACTCATCGAGTGTTATATCTACGAGACCAGCTTCCGAAAGCAATTTCCAAACACGTTCTTTCTCGGGTTTTTCATGTGGTCCGCTCACGGTTCTATACTCCGTCCTTGTCGCGGCCTGTTGGCTTGAACCTGAGATAGGTGTATGCCAGGTACTGGTTCAATTCGGCCCAGAAAGCCTGCTCCCGATCCCGGGGGGCCAACCCAGCCTCGGCCATGGAAACCAGCCTTCTCTCCCAGGCCTCCCGCTCTTCCTGTGTAACCTCATCCGGCCTGCGCCAGACGGGCGGCTCAGGACACCCCAGGATTTTGTGCTCTGGTATCACTCGCCCATCCTCAAGAATGAAATCTCTCCACAGAAGTCCCCACCTGACCTCCTTGAGAATACCCGTTTGCAAACCGTTGAAGGACTTGAAGGTGATGACTTGATCTTCTTCTGGAGGCCAGTTCGCTCCAGTGCCTACTTGCTTCGCCGTGGGCTTCATCTGTTGGCACCTGGCGGGAACCTGGTTTAATTGCGCTCTTCTGGTTCGGGCTTGCGGCTGACGATTTGAGACCCCTTGGTGGATGGTCTCGGCCAGGAGCCACGAGACAAGACACGGTCCACGGCATCCTCCACCATTACGAGGAAGTCGTTCCCTCCCGGGTGAGTCGATGCCACCAACGCCATATTCAGGGCGTCAAGTTGGGGAGCCACCTCAATCTCCGGTATCGACTGACTCTGGCGTCTGAGGTAGATAATCCAGAGAAGAGTAACTGCATTGTATGCTGCACTCTTCATTAAGCTGACGATCGCAACCGGGCCGTTTTCAGTGCAACTTTATGCTGTAGTTTCAACCACTTAAGTGACTCCAGGTGGCCGCCTGAGTCCTTGAAAAACCGTGAAAGATATTCGAATCGTGGGTTGAAATCGTGGGTTCAAGAAGACCGTCG
>Ga0335084_10000436_pt1 | contig 35269 bp, 31 predicted proteins | sample Lox_Sample_44_FD_206721 | JGI IMG/M metagenome (GOLD analysis project Ga0335084, IMG submission 206721) | Soil microbial communities from Loxahatchee National Wildlife Refuge, Florida, United States - Lox_Sample_4.4 | ecosystem: Environmental > Terrestrial > Soil > Wetlands | place: USA...
CGTTCTCGTCGATCTCGCGCCACCAGAGCCCGCGGACCGACGCAGTTCCCACCACCCCGTCTTCTTCGGCCAGCTCGTGTACGACGGACAGGTACCAGCATCGGTTTGCATCGGGTCGCCGGACCGCGCGCTCGAGCCCCTCCGTAAAGAGCTTGGGCCCCGAGCCCGCGAAAGCGATCAGGCCGATTGCCTCGGCCCCGACGGCGTCGGCCGGGAGCTGCTTGCCGATCGCGACGACCCGCCCCGAGCCGTCGAGCGCGACCTTCATGTCGTCGTCGTCGTAGTAGCGCTTGTGATCGACCGTCACGGTCAGGGGATCGCGGACCGAGCCGAGAAGGCGCAGCAGGACGCCGTCCTCGAACACCGTGTCGCCGTTCAGGAGCAGGAAGTCGTCGTCCATCGCGGTTCGAGACAGCCAGCACGAGATCAGGTTGTCGCTGGATCCGTAGAACGGGTTGAAGATCGTGGCGACCCGGATCCCCGGGGTGTGGCGCTGGGCCAGATGGGCGTGGACCCGCTCGGCGCCGAATCCGGTGACCACGAGCGCCTCCGTGATCCCGCAGCGCGCGAGGGTTTCGAGCTGGAGCTGTAGGACGCTGCGTTCGCCGTCGAGGGCGAGCAGGCACTTTGGAACCTGCGAAGTAAGGGGCAGCAGCCGCCGCCCCTGGCCTGCGCTCAGCACGATGGCCTTCATCGGGGTTGTCGGGGGATCCTGCCCGCCGCGCGGAGTGGATGCGACGACGTTCTGCCGGCGAGGGCCGGCCGCCTACGGTGCGGCAGGGGGGAGGGCGGCAAGACTGCCAACCCCCTCCGAGTTGTCAACGGTACGCCCCAAGGGGGCTCTCGCAGCGCGGCCGCAGCCGTTTTCGTCCCTGTCTCGACGGCACCCCCGGCGCGCTCGCCGTACTCTCGGCCGACGTCCGCGCAAGGAGGGCCTGATGCGCAGGGAGATCTTCAGCGAGGAGCACGAGCTTTTTCGCAGCCAGGTGCGTCGCTTCGTCGAGGCGGAGATCGCACCGAAGGTCGCCGAATGGAACCGCAATCGGATGAGCGACCGGGCGAGCTGGCGGAAGGTCGGAGCGGCCGGGTACCTCGGCGCGCATGCGCCCGAGGAGTACGGCGGAGCGGGCGGCGACTTCCTCTTCGACGCCATCGTGATGGAGGAGTTCGCGCGCGTGCGCGCGCACGCGCTGATGATGTCGCTGCACTCCGACATCTGCATGCCGTATCTCGTCGCGTACGGCTCCCCGGAGCAGAAGCAGCGCTTCCTTCCCGGCGCGATCTCCGGCGAGGTCATCCTCGCCATCGCGATGACCGAGCCGGGCACCGGCTCCGACCTCGCGAACGTGCAGACGCGCGCGCTTCGCGACGGTGACCACTACGTGCTGAACGGCGCCAAGACCTTCATCTCGAACGGACAGATCGCCGATCTCGTGATCGTCGTCGCGAAGACGAATCCGGACGCGCGCCCGCCGCACGACGGCATCAGCCTGATCCTGGTGGAGGGCGATCGGCCGGGCTTCCGGCGCGGCCGCAATCTCGAGAAGCTCGGGCTCAAGGGACAGGACACGAGCGAGCTCTCCTTCGAGAGCTGTCGCGTGCCGGTGTCGAATCTGCTCGGTCGCGAGGGGCAGGGCTTCAAGATGCTGATGGCGCAGCTCCAGCAGGAGCGCCTGTGCATCGCCGTCGGCTCGATGGCGTCCTGCCGCCGCGCGCTCGACGACACGATCGCCTACGTGCGCGAGCGCCGCGCCTTCGGCCGCCCGATCGCGGCGTTCCAGAACACGCAGTTCAAGCTCGCCGAGCTCGCGGCGGAGGTCGAGATCGGGCAGGCCTTCGTCGACAAGCTGCTCGCGGCGCACGTCCGCGGCGAGGACATCGTCACCGAGGTCAGCATGGCGAAGTTCTGGACCACCGATCTCCAGAAGCGGCTGACCTCGGAGTGCCTCCAGCTCCACGGCGGCTACGGCTTCATGAGCGAGTACCCGATCTCGGGCGACTACGCCGATGCCGCGGTGCAGTCCATCTACGCCGGCACGAACGAGATCATGAAGGTGATCATCGCGCGCAGGATGGGGCTCGAATAGCTATTTGCCCTCGAATCCCGGGTCGCGCTTCTCCGCCATCGCCGCGTAGCCCTTCGCCATGTCGTCGGAGACGAAGAGCGGCGCTGCGCTCGCGGCCTCGTAGGCGAGCGCCTCCGCGAGGCCCTGCGCGGCGCGGTAGTTGACCGTGCGCTTGATCGTCTGCACGGCGAGCGGGGCGTTCGCCGCGATCTCGGCGGCGAGCGCTCGCACGTGGGAGAGCAGCGCGTCGCGCGGCACCACCTCCTGCACGATCCCGATGCGCAGCGCCGTCTCGGCGTCGATGCGGCGGCCCGTGAAGGCCAGCAGCTTCGTCCAGCCGGCGCCGATCTCGCTCACCAGCCGCAGGTCGGCGCCCGCGTCGATCCCGACACCGACGCGTGACTCGGGCAGGCCGAAGCGCGCGTCGTCGGCCGCGATGCGGACGTCGCCCATCAGCGCGACCTCGAGCCCGGCGCCGAGGCAGTAGCCGTGGATCGCCACCAGCACCGGCTGCGGCAGCTCGGAGAACACGCGGAAGCGTTCGTGCACCCAGCGGAAGCGCTCGTTGTAGTTGCGCGACTTCTCGGCGGGCGAGCGGCCGGTGATGCGGTCCGACGGCATGCCGAGGTCGACGCCGGCGCAGAAGGCGCGGCCCTCCGCGCGCAGGATCACGACGCGCACGCGGTCGTCGAAGCGAAGCGCGTCGGCGTGCGCCGCGAGCTGTCGCGCCGACTCCCAGCTCCAGGCATTGAGCTTCTCGGGCCGGTCGAGCACGAGGGTCGCGAGCGGCGGCTCGACCTCGAGCCGGATCAGGACGGGCGCGTCGGGCGTCGTCACGGCTGGAACGGACCCTTGCCGAGCTGCTCGCGGATCGGCACGAATTCGGGCATCAGCATCGCGCGCCGCTGCCAGTTCGCGCCGTCGACCACGAGCGTGTGGCCGCTGATGTAGGCCGCATAGGGAGACGCGAGGAACGTCGCGGCCCAGCCGAGCTCGCGCGGGTAGCCGACGCGTCCGGCGGGACTCCGGAGTCCGTCGCTCTTGCGCCGCTCCGGCACCGCGCGGATCGCCGCGACCTCGTCCTCGTGCGGCACGAGGCCCGGCACGAGCCCGTTCACGCGGATGCCGTACGGGCCCCACTCGACCGCGAGCGTCTCGGTCAGGTTCTTCACGCCGGCCTTGCTCGCGGCCGAGTGCGCGAAGCCGGGACCTCCTGTCCACGCGTAGCTCGCGCCGACGTTGAGGATCACGCCCGGGCGGCCCGCCGCGAGATGCCGCCGGCCGAACTCGCGCGAGCCGAAGAAGGTGCCGTTCAGCACGATGTCGACGACCGAGCGCCACGCGTTCGGGCTCATGTCCTCGGCGGGCACGGGGAAGTTCCCCGCCGCATTGTTGACGAGCACGTCGGGAAGGCCGAAGGCCGCGCCGAGCGCGTCGAAGGCCGCCGCGATCTGGTCGGGCTGCCGCACGTCGCCCTGCAGCGCGAGCGCACGGCCGCCTGCGGCCTCGATCGCCTCGCGACCGCGCTCGAGGTGTTCGGCGCTGCGCGAGTAGATCGCGACGTCGGCGCCGAGCCTCGCGAACTCGACAGCGATCGCCTTGCCGAGGCCTGTGCCACCCCCCGTCACGAGCACCACCTGCCCGGCGAAGGCTCCCTTCGGCAGCGCCGAGGCGCCGAGCTCCGGCGGTTCCGGCAATCCCATGCGTTCCTCCGTCGGCGTGCGCAGGGTGTAGGTCGTCGCGCGCAGTGCGCGCAAGCCCTCGTGCGCGGAGTGCGCAAGCCCGGCGCCGCGCGCGGGCTCCGTGATAGGGTCTCGCGCCGGAGGATGCGAATGCGCGACCGACGCCACGTCGAGACGGGCAGCGACGAGCTCCTCTGCCACGTCGAGGGCCGCGTGGCGGTCGTGACCTTGCACCGGCCGGACGCGCGCAACGCGCTCACGCTCGGCATGAAGGACGCGCTGCGCGCGCTGCTGCCCGCGCTCGCGGACGACCGCGAGGTCGGCTGCGTGCTGCTGACCGGCGCCGGCGGTGCCTTCTGCGCGGGCGGCGACACGAAGGTCATGGCGCAGGGGCCGCCGACGGAACGGGAGCCGCGCGTCGCGATGCTGCGGCGCGAGCACGAGATCCCGGCGGCGTTGCATCGCTTGCCGAAGCCGACCCTGGCCGCGCTGCCGGGCCCGGCGGCGGGCGCGGGCTTCGCGCTCGCGCTCGCCTGCGACCTGCGCGTGCTCGCCGAGAGCGCCTTCGTCACCACGGCCTACGCACGGCTCGGGCTCTCGGGCGACTACGGCGCGAGCTGGTTCCTGACGCGCCTCGTCGGCACCGCGAAGGCCCGCGAGCTGCTCTTCACCGCGGCGCGCGTCGACGCGAACGAGTGTCTACGGCTCGGGATCGCGAATCGGGTGGTGCCGGACGCTTCGCTCGCGTCGGACGCGGAGGCGCTCGCGCGCCAGATCGCAGCCGGACCGCCGATCGCCCTGCGCTACATGAAGCAGAACCTGAATCTCGCGCTCGTGGCGCCGCTCGAGGCGTGCCTCGACGAGGAGGCGGAGCGAATGGTCGCGGGCGCCTTCACCGAGGATTACGTGGAGGCCGTCAAGGCGTTCGGCGAGAAGCGCGCGCCCAGGTTCCGGGGGCGTTAGTCCGCCGACGCGGCGCCCGAGGCCATCTCCTCCTGAACGCGTTTCTTGGCCGCCTTGTAGTCCACCTTCCCCGACGGCGCGCGGCCGATGCTCGGCACCAGCGCGATCGCCTTCGGCGTCTTGTAGGCCGCGAGGCGCTGCTTCACGAACTCGCGCAGCTCCGCGGCGTCGGCGCGGGCTCCGCGGTGGAGCTCGACGAGCGCGGTCACCGCCTCGCCCCAGCGTTCGTCCGGCAGACCGACGACCACGGCGTCCGACACCGAAGGATGGAGCTTGAGCGTCTCCTCCACCTCCTCGGGGAATATCTTCTCGCCGCCGCTGTTGATGCACACCGACCCGCGGCCGTGCAGCTCGAGCGTCCCGTCCGCGTTGACCGTGCACCAGTCGCCGGGGATCGACCAGCGTCGGCCCGCGATCACGCGGAAGGTCTCGGCGCTCTTCTTCTCGTCCTTGTAGTAGCCCTCCGGAATCGGGCCGCTGCGCGCGACGAAGCCCTCTTCGCCGCTGCCCGGCTGCACCTCCCGGCCGTCGGGCGTGAACACCTTGCAGTGAGGTCCCAGGCGGAACTGCCCGAGGCGCACGTTCGAGTCCTTCGTGCTGAGCTCGGTGCCGAATCCGACCGCCTCGCTCGAGCCGAAGCTGTCCATCAGCAGGACCTGCGGCAGATGGCGCAGCAGGCCCTGCTTCACCGCCGGCGACCACATCACGCCCGACGACACGATCAGCCGGAGCGGCGAGAGATCGTGCCGGCCGGGACGAGCGTCGAGCGCGCGCAGCATCGGCTTTGCGAAGGCGTCGCCGACGATCGCGACGGCCTGCACGCCGCGCGCCGACACCGTCGCGAAGAGCGCGTCCGGATCGAAGGAGTGGCCGTCGCAGGTGACGATCGCGCCGCCGCCCGTCAGCGCGTTGATCGCGGTGAACTGTCCCGTGCCGTGCATCAGCGGACAGGCGGGGAGCAGGCGCATCGAGGCTCCGCTCGCGATGCGCTCGCGCTGCTCCTCGATGGAGCCCGAAGGCGGCTGGCCGAGCGCCGGAATGCCGCCACCTCCGAGTGCCTCGAAGACCGCAGCCTGCGTCCACATCACGCCCTTCGGCATGCCGGTGGTGCCGCCGGTGTAGAGGAGCAGCAGGTCGTCCGGGCTGCGCGCGATCCGGAGGCGCGCGCCGTTCCCGGCGGCGACCGTCTCGTAGGGGACCGCGAACGCGTTTCCGGGGGAGCCGTCGTCGAGTTCGATCCACTCGCGCACCTTCGGGAGGCGGGGGCGGAGCCCCGCGACGAGCGGCGCGAACGACGCCTCGTAGACGACCGCCGTCGCGTCCGCGTTGTCGAAGAGGTAGTGGAGCTCGTCCTCGCGGTAGCGGTAGTTCACGTTCACCGGCGCGAGCCGCGCCTTCACCGCGCCGATCAGCGCCTCCACGTACTCGGGCCGGTTGTAGGAGTAGATCGCGAGCTTGTCGCCGGGCGCATGGCGTTCCGCCAGGTGGCGCGCGAGCGCGTTGGTGCGGCGCTCCACGTCGGCCCAGCTGCGCGACAGACCGTCGGATCCGTGCGCGAGGGCGAGTCGATCCGGAACGGTGTCGGACACGAGCTCGAAGAGATCGGCGAGGTTCCAGCGCATCGGGGGCGCGCCTCCGGACGGCGAAAGCGGCCCAGGATAGCCCGACGCGCGCTATTCGCGGCTCCCGGCGTAGCGCTCCAGCGCGTCGGCGAGCCCGCCCGCCAGGCGCTCGAACTCGGCGAGGTCGGCCGCGGGGAAGCGGCGCCAGATCGCCGCGATCGCGCGCTCGCGCCGGTGGCGCAGCTTCGCCATGCGCTCGCGCCCCTTCGGCGTGAGCCGGTACACGCGGTGTCGCGCGTCGGATTCCCCCACGCTCGCGGCGATCAGGCCGGCGTCGACGAGCCCGCGCAGCGCGCGCGAGACCGCGGCCGCCGTGCGCTCGCGTCGCCGGGCGAAGAGCGACGGCATGAAGCGCGAGGTTTCGATCTCCTCCAGCAGGCGCCACTCGGCCTCGGAGAGGTCGACCTCCCGCGCGAGCTGGCGCCGGCGCTCGAGGAAGACCTCGGCGAGGCGTTGCAGGGCGCCGATGGCGGAGTCGATGCGCTCTCGAGGAGGAGCTTGCGCCATTAGTTAACCAATGTTAATAATTGATTCACGGCAATCATACGGCGGGCGCCGGGGCCCCGCACGAGGAGGAGGAGTCATGCAGCCTCGCAGCCAGTCGATCGAATCCCGCATCCAGGAGCGCTTCGGGCGCGCCGCCGCGGCCTACGCCGTGAGCCCGGTGCACCGCGGCGGCCCGGATCTCGACGCCATGCTGGCGGCGGCTGCCCTGACCGGCCGCGAGCGCGTGCTCGACCTCGGCTGCGGACCGGGCCACGCCGCTGCCGCGTTCGCGCCGCACGCTGCGGAGGTCGTCGCGCTCGACCTGACCGAGGCGATGCTCGAGACCGGACGCGTGCTCGCCGCCGAGCGCGGCCTCTCGAATCTGCGCTTCGAGCGCGGCGACGCCGCACGGCTGTCGTTCCCGGATGCCTCGTTCGAGCGCGTGACGTCGCGGCACTCCGCGCACCACTTCTCGGATCCGCGCGCCGTGCTGCGCGAGGTCGCACGAGTGCTGAAGCCCGGTGGCGCGTTCCTGCTCGTCGACACGGTCGCGCCCGAGAACCCCGCACACGACACCTTCCTCAATGCCTTCGAAGTGCTGCGCGATCCCTCGCACGTCCGCGACCACACCGTGTCGCAGTGGTGCGACATGCTGCGCGCAGTCGGTCTCGAGGCGTCGTCGCTCGGGAGCTTCGCGAGCGCACAGGAGTTCGATGCCTGGGTCGCGCGCATCGGCACGTCGCCGGCCGCTGTGAAGGGCCTGCAGGCCCTCTTCGACGAGGCTCCCGAAGAGGTGCGCGCTGCCTTCGGCATCCGCGGCCAGGGCCGTTACGACTTCCGGCTGGAGTTCGCGCTGATCCGGGGCGCGCGCGCTTAACGTTTCCTGCCCGGCGTCCGCACGACGTAGTTGCCGCGGCCCTCGTCGAACTCGAGCTCGATGCGGCCCTCCTTCTGGAGCCGCTCGAGCAGCTCGGCGAAGGAGGCGGTGCCGTAGTAGCCCTCGTTGAAGCCGGGGTACACGCGCCGGATCGTCTGCTTCACCATCGACCCCCACACGGGGTCGTAGTCGCGCTCGAGCGAGCGCACGATCTCGACCACCTTCTCGGCGGCGTCCTCGAGGCGCTCGTCCTCAGGCTCGGCGGTGCGGCTCTTCTGGCGCTTCGGACGCGCGGCCTCGTCGCGGATCAGGTCGTCGTAGTAGATGAACTCGTCGCAGCTTCCGATCAGCAGATCGGAGGTCGACGCCTTCACCCCGCAGCCGATCACGCGCCGGTCGTTCTCCTTCAGCTTCGCGGCGAGCGGCGAGAAGTCGCTGTCGCCCGAGACGAGCGCGAAGAGGTCGATGTGCGCCTTCTGGTGACACAGATCGAGGGCATCGACGACCATGTGGATGTCGGCGCTGTTCTTGCCCGACGCCTTCGACTGCGGGATGTCGACGAGCTCGATGCCGTGGTGGTGGAAGTCGCGCACCGCGTCGCGGTAGTTGCTCCAGTCGCAGTAGGCGCGCTTGAAGACGATGCGCCCCTTCTCGAGCAGACGGCGCAGCACCAGCTCCATCTGGAACCGGCCCTTGCGCATCTGGCGCACGCCGATGGCGAGGTTCTCGTAGTCGACGAAGACGGCGATCAGCGGTTCGTCTGCCACGCGACTCCGAAGGCGCCGGAGGGCCGGCGCGGGGTTGTGGCCTCCGCGGGGCGCGAGGCGAGGATCAACGCCGGTTCGGCTCCTCGCGCTCGACGGGGAAGCCGTAGCCTTCGAGCTCTTCCGCCGTCGCCACCCTCGGCTCGCCCGAGGACTCGGATTGCCGGAGCTCGCGCTTCTCGCGCTTGAGCAGAGCCTTCTCGGCCTTCTTGGCTTCGCGTTGGCGCTTGAGCACCGCGGTGCGGCTCTTTCTCGCCATGAGTCCTCGCAGAGAGGCAGGTGGGGAGGGTGAACGGCGCCCTAGGTTACACGCCCGTGCCGGAGCGGGCACCCTCCGCGCCGTGCCGCCGGCTCGCGCCCTACTGATCCGTGGGGTCGTGGAGGATGGGGCGGGGCAACGGCTCTCCCTCGCGCCGGGCGCGCCGCAAGGCGCCGATCAGGTCGAGCGCGCGACGCAGGAAGAGCAAGCCGATCAGGGCGTTCACGACCAGGAAGACGGCGTTGATGGAGAACGCGTACGCGATCAGCGAGTCGCGCGTCCCGTAGTCCGAGAAGGCGCTCGCCCACGCCATCTCGCGGGTGCCGAAGTTGCCGAGCGACGGGATCAGGAAGGCGAGATAGACGATCGGGATGCGCGCGGCGAGCGCTGCCCAGTCGATCGGGACGCCGAAGGCGCGCGACGCGAGCCACTGGATCTGGATGTCGAAGAGCGCGAGCCCGGCGAAGCCCCACAGGAAGGGCGACAGCTCGCGCAGCGGGAAACGCTCGAGCCAGGCGGCCGCCCGATCGAAGGCCGGAGAGCGCACGCGGCGCGTGCGCGAGAGCCAGAACCCGAGGGCGCAGGCGACGAGCACTCCCCACAGCACGGCCGCGACGCCGACGACGTCCGGATGATCGCGGATGCCTCCGCGCAGGAAGGGCAGCGCGATCGTCATCTGCACGAGCATCACGGAGAAGTGGCTGACGACCGGGACGAGCGTGCACGCGATCACCGCGTCGAGTCGCCCGCCGACCAGGCGCACCACCCCGAGCAGGAAGGCGCCATCGGCCAGGTGGTTGCTCACCACGCGCACGAGCTCGGATCCGCCGCGGATCGCGATCACCGAGCCGACAGGCACCTCCGCGACGAAGCGCCGCAACGCGGCGGCGGAGAGCCACGTCCAGGCCAGGAAGAACGCAAGTCGATCCGCGCTCGCGCAGGCCAGGAAGAGCGGGAGGTTCGCGCGGCCGGTCGCCTCCCGAAGCCGGTCCCAGTCGGTCGCGAAGCCGAACAGATAGAAGAGCAGGGCGGCCGACACCGCCCACGGAAGCAGCGCGCTCCAGCGCGATCCGCGCGCCGCGCGCGGCCGGTCGTCCGGGGAGTCGGTGGCCGCGCCCAAGTTCAGGAGCCGGACGCGGGCGATGTGCGCTCGGGCACGGCGAGCAGCGGCAGCGCGTAGTCCGGCAGCGCGCGATAGAGCGCCAGCTTGGTGCGCGCGCCGACGCGGCCGTCGGGCTCGATGCCGGCGCCGCGCTGGAACGACTCCACCGCGGCGCGCGTGTCGGGATCGAAGCGGCCGTCGCGCGCTCCGCTGTAGAAGGCCAGGCGCGCGAGCGCGTCCTGCAGCCACTCGACCGGCGCGCCCTGGTCGCCGGGGCCGAGCGAGGGCGGCAGCCCGGCGAAATCGCGCCAGGGAATCAGCGCCTCGCCCGTCCAGTGCCGCATCCACTCCGACACGTCGACGCGTATGCTCTGACCCGCGACGACGCCCTCGAGGTCGGCGCTGCCCCCGCGGATGCGCCGCAGCAGGGCGAAGCGAGTGCTGCCGTCCGGCGCGCGCAGCGCGACGAGCGCCGGCAGGTCGAGCTCGCGCATTCGATCGAGCTCGCCGTGCGCCAGGGACAGGGTCGTGAGCCCCGCGACGCGAAGCGCCTCGTCGGCGGACTCGAGCGTCGTGCCGGGCGGCGTCGCGGCGGTCGCGTCGACTCCCCACAACGCGAAGACCGCGCGGGTCGCGGCCGCGAGGCTCTGCTCCGGAGTCTGGAGCGCGGCCAGCGCGCTGAGGACGTCGTCGCCGGGCAGCGCGCCGGGCGGCGGTGGCGAAGCGGGCGCGGGCTCGACGCGCGCCGGCGCGGGCAGCGAGACCGCGACTGCCTCGCGCGGCAGCGGGGCCGGCGCCGCCGCGACCGGGGGGAGCGACGGCGAGGGCCGGCTCACGGGAGGCGTGCGCTCCGGGCGCGCGAGCCAGGCCACCGCGCCGAGGGCGACGAGCGTCAGCGCGATGGCCAGCCGGAAGGCGCCGCGACGCGACAGCGTGCGGCGCGGCGGGTGCACTTCGCGCGCGACCGCCGTCACGATGCCGCGCCCGATCTGGCGCGCGCCCTCCGCATAGCCGAGCAGCAGCGCGCGGTCGCAGAGCAGGTTCACGAGGCGCGGGACGCCGCGCGCGTGGCGGTGCACCAGCGCGAGCGCGCTCGGGCTGAAGATCGTCTCGCTGCCGCCCGCCACGCGCAGCCGGTGCGCGACGTAGGCGAGCGTCTCGTCGCGCTGGAGCGGTCCGAGCCGCCACCAGACTCCGATGCGCTGTCGCAGCTGGCGCAGCTCGGGCGCGTCGAGCTTGGCGTCGAGCTCGGGCTGCCCGATCAGGACGATCTGGAGCAGCTTCGCCGTGTGGGTCTCGAGGTTCGAGAGCAGCCGCAGCTGCTCGAGCGTCTCGACCGGGAGATTCTGCGCCTCGTCGATGATCACGAGCACGCGGCGCTCTTCCGCGTGCTTCTCGAGCAGGAACGTGTTGAGCACGTCGAGCAGCTCGGTGCGCGAGTCGCCGAAGGTGGAGAGCCCGAGCTCCGCGTTGATGGCCTTGATCAGGTCCGTCGGGCCGAGGGTCGGGTTGAAGAGGAAGGCGATCTCGCACGACGAGCCGAGCCGCTCGAGCAAGGTGCGGCAGAGCGTGGTCTTGCCCGTGCCGACCTCGCCCGAGATCGCCATGAAGCCTTCGCCCTGCTCGATCCCATAGACGAGATGCCCGAGCACCTCTCGGTGCGAAGCGGACAGGAAGAGGTATCGGGGATCGGGGCTCAGCGCGAACGGCTTCTCACGAAAGCCGTAGTGCACCGCGTACATCGCGCTCGACGGTAGCGCGCCGCGTCGGCGCACTCGCGCGCCGCCTCGACGATCGCTAGGAGGGGCGGCGGCGGGAGCGGCCCTGGATCGCGAGCACGGCGAGCCCGAAGGTGAGCATCAGCGCCGTGTCGGGCTCCGGAACCGGGCCGAGGTCGAAGAGATCGAGGTCGACGAAGTGGCCGTCGTTCGCCGCGGTGCGGTTGCCCTGGCCGGGGTAGTTGCCCGCGGTGAACTGACTCAGCGTGGCCGGGATGCCCATGCGGATCGCGGCCTCGTCGCCCTGGGCGTTGTTGCCGTTGCCCTGGACGATCGTCTGGGAGGTTGCGGAGAAGGTGAAGCGCAAGGTCACCGTGCCGTTGCCCGACCCGCTGATGCTCGCCGTGCCGCTCTGGTTGAACGGGGCACCCGCGCCGAACGGGCTATCGAGCGCGGTGGACTGCTGGCTGTTCGCGATCGCGGCGAGGCCGAGCGAGCCGGAGCTCAGCGTGCCCGAGCCACCGAGGAAGCCGGTGACCGCGCTGAGCGAGAAGGCGGACGAACCCTGCCCGTCGTCGACTGCGGTGCGCGAGCCGATTCGGGAGGTCACGAGATCGAGCCGCCACACCTCTCCGGCCGCGTTCGTGACGTTGAAGGTGATCGTGTAGGACGCGTTCAACGTGGCGGTGTCGGTGACCGCACCGTTGCCGCCGGCGTCCGCGTAGACGCCGGCCTGGTAGCGAGTGACGAAGGAGGTGGCCGTCGAAGACGTCACCGCCACGGAGCTCGAGATCTGCGCTGCGTTGGCGCCGATGTCGTCGAAGAGATTCGCCGTATTGCCGGCGTCGAGCGACACCGTGAGACCCGAGATCGCCACCGCTTGCGCGGACGAGGCCACCCCGAGAGCGAACGCGCCCGTCAGGGCGAGGGCGCGCGTGAGCGCGAGGGAGGAGGGGATTCGGGATCGCATGGGGGGCTCCGGGACGCCGGTCTCCTTGGGACCGTCGAAGAGCGATTCGGCGTGTGCCGACGCTGACTTGAACGCGCCGCGGCTCGGCGATCCGCGCGCGAGCGCCCCTGCGAGAGCATGCGCCGGCAGGTCGCGCGCACCTTCGCCGCATAGCATGTGCAGCGACGGACCTCTCGCCCGCACGTCAAGCCGCGAGCCGCTCGGGCCGATCCATGGAGGGCGACCGTGTCGGAGGAATCCATGTCCCAGAATTCGAATCGGGTCGCGCTGCGGATCGGCGCGGCATGTCTTCTCGCCGTGATCGCGCTGCTCGTCGCGCGCGCCCACCAGGCGGGCGAGCCGAAGACCGAGGGCGCTGCGGCCGAGGCGTCGCAGTGCGGCGGCGGCAGCTCGCCGGAGGCGATGAGCGCCGCGCTGGAGGACGCCAAGGAGCAGGCGCGCCAGCAGCAGGGCGCATCCGGCGCGGACGATTCCGGCTGGGTCGTGCTGAACAACCGCGGCTACAACTACGGGACCGGCCCGGATGTCGCTTTCGACATGCGGCTGTTCGAGCACGAGCAGCGGCCTGCCACACAGGACTGAGACGCCCTCGGCCTGTCGAGGCCCGACGCGCCGGCACCTGCGGCTTCGCCTGCGCGCGCGACACCTCGGCAACGCGCGCGCAACTCGTCGGCACGACGTCGCGTCCTGCCGGCTCGCGTCTCAAGTCGGCCGTCGGCGGCGCCGAAGCAACGGGGTGATTCGTTGCGCCCCGCTGCCGGGGCGACGGAGGTCCGTTCGTGGACCGCGCGCGAGCCGGAATGACGCTGATCGAGCTGGTCGTCGTGCTGGCGGTGATCGGCGCGATGCTCGCGCTGGCGAGCTCGATGGTCTCGGACTGGTCGGCCGATCAGCGCGTCGCGACCTCGGCGCGCGAGGTGGCCGACGCCTTCTCGCTGGCGCGCTCCGAGGCGATCCGCACGGGGAGCAACCAGATCCTCGCGTTCCAGGTGGAGGCGGGGCTCGACGGCATCACGTCGAACGCGGTGATCGTCAACGACGGCCCCACCGGGAACACGGCGGGCTCGTCCAACTGCAGGATCGATGCGGGCGAGATCGTCGACACGATCACGCTCGAGCAGGGGGTCCGCTTCGGGTCGGATCCCGGCCTCGCCAACGGCACCGCGGCTCCGAACGATGTGGGCGCCTCGGGAGACCAGGCGACCGGATCGAGCTTCACCACGCCCTCCGGCGCCAACGCGAGCTGGGTGATGTTCGGCCCGGACGGGTTGCCGCGGCAGTTCGACCAGAGCGCGGCCACGACTCCGCCCTGCGATCAAGCGGGGAGCCCCGGGAACGTCGGCGCGGCCGGCGGCGCCATCTATCTCACCAACGGGCATCGCGACTACGCGATCGTGATGTCGCCGCTCGGGACCGTCCGCCTGCACCGCTGGAACTCGGGCGCGGCCGCGTGGACCCAATGAGCGACGCACGCCGCCGACACGAGCGCGGGTCGCAGGGCTTCACCTTGATCGAGGTGATGCTCGCGCTGGTGATCCTCGCCGTCGGCATGCTGACCCTGGCCGTCATGCAGCTCCAGGCGCTGAAGCAGGGCTCGCAGGGCAAGCACACCGGCGACGGCACCGCGATCGCGCGCTCGTACCTCGAGCAGACGAACCGGCTGCCGTGGAGCGTGCTCACGACGGCCCAGACTGCGGGCGGCTGGCAGACGCCGGGGAACGACTGGCCCGGCAAGCCGGTGACGGTGGTGAGCGTCGACCGCCCGGACGGGCTCGCCGCCTCCACCGACCACAACTACACGATCCAGTGGCGCGTGACGGACATCGGCGCCGCGCCGGTCTGCCTGCGCGACGTGGAGGTGAAGGTCAGCTGGACCGAAGACGGCAGCTCCACGACCAAGCAGCACGTCATCGGCACGCGCCGTTACCACACGGGTGACCCGAATTGCTGAAGCGAGGCTTCACGCTGATCGAGCTGGTCGTGGGCCTCGGGCTCCTGTCCGTGGTGCTGCTGTTCGTGTTCGACACGTTCTCGTACCAGCAGGCGACCCACGCGGTCGTCGACCAGATCTCCGAGGCGCAGCAGAACACGCAGGCGATCGCGCGCCTGATCGAGCGCGACCTGCGCAACGCCGGCTACATGGTGCCGGCCGGCGCGGCGGCCTGCGGCGTGGACAGCACGACTGCCCCGGACACGCTCTTCGTGAGCGACACCGACGCGATCCTGCCGTCCGACCAGCTCACCCTCGAGAACCGCAAGGAGCTCGGGGCAAAGCTGACCGACCTCACCGACGATCCGACCGCGACCGGTGCGAAGACGATGGACGTCGACGAGGTCACGATCGACGGCAACGCCTCGTACGACACGGACGGCGACGGCGTCGCGGACAGCGACTTCCGCGTCGGCGCCGGCGCGATCCTGACCGACGACGCGAATCCCGGACGCGGCGTCGCCTGCGGCATCGTGACCGCGGTCAACATCTCCGCGCCCTTCAGCGTCAGCGTGAACTTCCTGGCGGTGTACGCGACCGCGGCGCCGCAGGCGAAGCAGCTGCGGCTCGTCCCGGCCCACGTCTACCAGATCGTCCCCGGGCCTCCGCCGGAGCTCCGCCGCGACGGCGTGCTCCTCGCAAAGGACATCGAGGACCTCCAGGTCGCCTGGTTCTACGACGACAACACGAACGAGATCGTGGACGCGGGCGAGATGCGCGGCGTCACGGGCACGAACCTCGACACCGCCGCGGTGACGGGCCCGGAGCTGCGCGAGGTGCGCTTCGACCTGATCGCGCGCACGCGCGCCGACGACCCGCGCAACCCCGACGACGCGGGCATCGGGCAGGCGCGCGAGAACCGCACGGCCGCCAGCGTTGCGGCTGCCGATGGCAAGCACCGGCGTGTCTACACCTCGACCGCACGCCTGCGGAACCTGATCCTATGAGCCGACGCATTCTCGAGACGACCCGGGCACGGGCGCAGCGCCGCCAGAGCGGCGCCGCGCTGCTCATCACGATGCTGCTGCTGACCGCGATGGCGCTGATCGGCTTCGCGTCGCTCCACACGGTCATGCGCGACCGCGAGGCGACGGGCTTCACCAGCCAGTCGCAGACCGCGCTCTACGGCGCGGACGCCGCGCTCGCCGCGAGCCTCAAGGTGCTCCATGACTCGACCTTCGCGAACGCGGTCGGGGTGGGCACCTGCCTCGCCACCCCCATCCCGAGCGCGACGTTGCCGAACGGCGTCACCTACGGGCCCGACCCCACCGCCCCGAATTCGAACATCTGCATGCTCGCGCCCGCCGGGGAATGCACGGAAATGGGCTCCAGCATCGAGCAGGGGCAGCCGAACTTCCTCCACACGGTCTGGAACGTCCGGACGCAGGGGGTCGCGCCGGGCGGCGCGACGTCGCGCATCCAGGCGACCGTGGAGCGTTGCAACGTCTACGGCGATTAGTCATCCGAGCGAGCCCCGCCGAAAGCAGGAGGCGGCATGACGGGGCAGCGGGAGGATCTGAACATGGCACGAAGCATCCGACAGCTGCTGCGACGCGCGGCGCCCTTCCTGGCGCTCTGCGCCGTCCTGCTCGTCAGCCTCGCCAGCGGCGCCGACGACACCCTGCTGTTCACGTCGCGCGTGGCGCCGAACGTGCTGCTGATGATCGACAACTCGAACTCGATGAACGAGATCATGCGGCACCCCGCGTCGATCTCGATCCCGCCGCCGGGCTGGCCGTACGCGGGCTGCAACATCCTGCCGAAACCGACCCCGACGACCACGCCGTTTCCGTACGGCCCCAACACGATCAACGACCAGTCGGTGCCGGCGAAGGCGACGCGCTACGACTGCTATCCCGGCTTCGGCTGCTGGATGGTGATCGATCCGTCCACCGCCGGGTTCACCGCCAGCCCGAGCACGACGGACGATCCGGACACCGGCTACATCACGCGCACGTTCTGCGGCCAGACGCGCAAGATCTGGCACGACGGCCAGCAGACCAACATCAATGGCGTCGCCAGCAACGACAACCCAACCTGGATCGACAACGACTACCTCGAGTGGCTGTTCCACCTCGACACCACCGCGACGTACACCTGGGGCTCGCCGCCGACCAGCATGACGGGCGCGCAGATCCTCGCGGATATCGACGACTCCGCGAACGATCGGCACTACATCGGCGGGGCCACCTACGGCCTCTACCAGCGCTCGCGCATCACCGCGCTGCGTGAGGTCGCGCGCGACGTGATCTACCAGATCAATACCAACGGCGCGCAGTACGCCGCCGACTGCCGCCCCGGCTGCTCGCTGAACCTGGTGCGCTTCGGCATCGCCAAGTTCACGACCGCGATGAACGGCGGCTTCGTCAGCGTGCCGATCGCGGACTACAGCACGAACTGGAGCGCGCTCGAGACGGAGATCAACAACCTCGACCCGGCGACCGGCACGCCGCTCAGCGAGACGCTCTTCAAGCTCGTGACGTACTTCATGCCGCACGACCCGAACTCGACGACGACCGCCACGCGGCCGCTCGGTGTGGCGCCGGGCAACAACGGGTCGACCCGCTTCCCGGCCTACAAGTACGACACGACCACCGGCGCCTACACGACGACCGCGTCGAGCTGGCCGCCGGATCCGGTGCAGCAGGCCTGCCAGAAGAACTTCATCGTCATGATCACCGACGGCCAGCCGTCCGGTGACGACTTCACCACGTCGGGCAACGAGACGCAGGGCTTCTCCGTCTTCCGGACCCAGCTCGTCGGCAACTACGCGCCCGACGCGGTCGGCGCGCTCGACATCGGCACGGACTCGACCCCCGAGGAAGGCAATCCGCCGTTCCAGGCGACCGACGCGACCGGCTACCTCGACGACATCGCGAAGGCGGTGCAGGACATCGACATCCGCCCCGATCTCACGGGCAATCAGCACATCGACATCTACACGATCGGCCTGGCGACGGACCCGGTCGCGAATGCGCTGCTCCAGCACACGGCGACGAATGGCAACGGCCTCTTCAGGGCGGCCTGGTCGTCCCAGGACATGATCGACTCGCTGGTGGCCGCGATCGAGGACATCCTCAACAAGGCGCAGGCCTTCACCTCGGCCGCCGTGCCGGCGAGCCGCACGACGAGCGCCGAGAACTTCTACACCGCCTTCTTCGTGCCGGCGACCAACACCTGGTACTGGGAAGGCCACCTGAAGGACTTCAACTTCACGCAGGACGGCGACATCACGACCTCCGACGGCCACTGCGCCGTCGGCGTCAGCTCGAGCGCGGTCCCGCCGTGCCCGGCCAACGGCACCTTGCGCACGACCGCGACCGGCTATTGGGACGCCGCCGACCAGATGCCCGCGCCGGCCAGCCGCAAGCTCTACGTCGAGCTCGGCAACACGGCCATCTTCGCGCAGCCGACGGCCTTCAACATTCCGTCGCCCGCGTCGGGCGCCGTGACCTGGTTCGGGATGGTGAGCGGCGATCTCAGCGTGGTTCCCTACAACTCGCTGACGAGCCCCAACAACACGACCACGGGCGCTGCGTCCGCGCTGATCCAGAACCTCCGCGGCTGCACCTTCGCGGCCACGGGCTGCACCGCGCGCGTGGACAACGACGGCAGCCCGCTCTACCTCGGCGACATCTTCCACTCGAACCCCGTCGTCGTGGGCTCGCCGAACGCGCCGATCGGTGAGACGACCTACCAGACCTTCGCCACCAACAACGCCACGCGCACTCGTGTCATCTACGCCGGCGCGAACGATGGCTTCCTGCACGGCTTCCATGCCGGCACCTGGCAGACGGTCGACACCAGCGTCACGCCGTCGGTGCCGATGGTCCCGCCGCGCTACGACCGCGGCACCGGCCAGGAGCTGATGGGCTTCATGCCCTACAGCGTGCGCAAGACGGTGAAGAACCTGATCAAGACGGTGACCGGCCTGCGCACGGCGGTGAACGTCGACGGCTCGCCGATCGTGGCGGACGTCTGGTTCAACCGCACGTACTCGGGCAGCGCGCTCAACGGCGTCAATGCGACGTTGCCCAACGCGACGTATCCGAAGAACGTGGCGCAGTGGCGCACCGTGCTCATGGCCGGTCTGCGCGACGGCGGCTCCCAGTACTTCGCGCTCGACATCACCGACCCGCCGGCGAGCGCCTCGACCTCGACCACGACCTACCCGCGCTACCTCTGGGGCTTCCCGGTCGAGGACCCGATCAACGGCGTGAACCCCGGCACCGCGGGCGAGACCGCGTGGATGGGGAACACCTGGTCGGAGCCCGTGATCACGCGCGTGAAGGTGCGCGTGAACAACGCGGCCGATCACTACGAGCGCTGGGTCGCGGTCTTCGGCGCCGGCTACTCCGTCGAGGGCGATCCGAATGGCACCGGCTACCTGCCCACGTCGCAGAAGGGGCGCGCCATCTACATGGTGGACATCACCACCGGCGAGGTGCTCGCGAAGAAGGCCTTCAGCGCGACGGTCACGCCGAGCATGGCCCTCGCGACCGGCGAACGGCAGCTCTACAGCGAGATGCGCTACTCGATCGCGTCCTCGCCGGCCGTCTTCGACCTCGACTTCGACGGCTTCGCCGACGTGATCTACATCGGCGACCTCGGCGGCAACATGTGGAAGTGGGTGGTGACGGCGCCGGGCGACGACACCATCAATGGTCAGTCGACACCCGTCAACTACAAGAACACGGCGCAACCGCAGTGGCCCTTCCGGCTGTGGTTCCGCGGCGCGGCCACGACCGAGCCGCCGGCGGAGATGTCGGGCGGGACGTACAGCTCCAGCGTTCACTACCAGAGCTTCTTCTTCCCGCCGACCGGCGCGATGCGAGACGGCAATCTGGTGCTGGCCTTCGGAGCGGGCGAGCGCGCCAATCCGATCAGCTCGGCGGCGATCTACAACGACGGCTGCACGTTCCCGATCGCGTCGCCGATGCCGGCCGCCTGCAACAACAACAACCGCTTCTACGTGGTCAAGGACACCGACCCGGAGGAGGCCGTCGGGACGTTCCCGAACCGCTACGACGGCCGCATCGTCGAGACCTGCTCGACGACGCCGTGCGCGGGCGAGGGCGACCTGGCCAACTTCGATGCGAGCACTCCGATCAGCTGCGCGACCATGAACACGACCAAGAAGGGCTACTACATCGTCGGCCGCGACGCGGAGAAGTTCGTCTCGAACAGCACGATCTTCCTCGGCAAGGTCTTCACCGGCTCGTTCCTGCAGCGCGACCCGGCCTCGACGGACATCTGCTCCGGCTCGGGCACCGCCTACCTCTACTCGTTCGACATCGACTGCGGGCTCGGCTCGTGGCCGGCGAACGGCACCGACCAGGCAGATCGGCGCCTCGCGATCGGATCGGGTCTGCCGACGCGACCGCGTGTCTCCGCGGGCAGCGGCAGCGGTGGTGGCGGAGGCGGCGGTGGCGGAGTCGACTGCGGCAACAAGGTCGTGCTCGTCACCAGCGACGGCGGCCTCTACAACAACAGCCCGGGCGGCTGCCCGCCGAGCGCCATCAAGATCCGCTCGTGGCGGGAGCGCTGAGCGGGCGCGCGGACCGAGGGGGGGATCCATGCGACGAGTGGTGGCGCCGGCGGCGCTGTGCGGCTGGCTCCTGCTGCAGGGATGCGGCAGCGAGCCCGCCGCGCCGGCTGCGGAAGAGGCGTCCGGAGGCACGGCGTCCGCCTCGTCGAACAGCCCGCCGGTGATCGAAGAGGTCACGCTCGTGCCGAGCCGTCCGCGTCCGGGCGAGACGGTGCAGGCGCACGTCAAGGCGCACGATCCCGACGGCAATCCGATGCGCTTCGACTATCACTGGCGCGCCGCCGGGCGCTCGCTGCCCGAGGCGGAGGGCAAGTCGGCTCTGCACGTCGAGAAGCTGCCGCGGCAGAGCGAGATCGAGGTGACCGTCGTCGCGCACGACGAGCACGGCGAGAGCGCTCCGCAGACCGCGACCGCGCGCGTCGGCAACCTGGCGCCCATGATCCTGTCGGTCGGCATGCAGCCCGAGGGCAAGGTCAGCGCGGGGGTCGACATCACCGCGATCCCGCGCGCGACCGATCTCGACGGCGGCGAGATCGAGTACCAGTACCACTGGATGGTGAACGGCGAGACCGTGCCGGTCGAAGGCGCGACGCTCCCCGGTGACCGATTCCACCGCGGCGACCACATCGTGCTCGAGGTGATCGCCAGCGACGGCGACGCCGAGAGCGAGCCGGTCGTGAGCCCGCCGATCCCCGTCGTGAACGCGCCGCCGCGCGTGGTGTCCGAGCCGGGCCAGATCTCGGCGGACGGCATCTTCCGCTACACCTTGAAGACCGAGGATCCCGACGGCGACTCGACCTTCCGCTACCGCCTGGTGAAGGGCCCGCGCGGCATGAGCGTCGGCTTCGACGACGGCAAGGTGACCTGGCAGCCGCCCGCGGACGCCGCGGGCACGCACGACGTCGAGATCGAGGTCGAGGATCTCTTCGGCGGCTCCTCGACGTACCGCTTCGCGCTCCAGCTCTCGTACCAGACGCAGCAGGCACCCGTAGCCTCGACGACGCAGCAGGCGCCCGCGGCGGCGACGACGCAGCAGCCCGCGAAGGCGACCGCGAAGCAGGAGCCGCTCGGCCGCCCTTCCTACGAGGAGGCGCCGCCGCCGACGACGGACGGGACGTGGACGCATCACCGGCCCGGCTGGACCCCGCAGCCGAAGCCGGCGCCGGCGGACCAGGAGAGCGAGGCCGAGCCGTCGAGCTTCTGATCGCCTCCGGTTGATCCAGCCCGCGCCCGCAGTGCAAGATGGGCGACGCCGCCTCCTCGAGGTGGCGGCGCGGCACCCGGGAGCAGCGGATGCGGAGGCTCGTCGTCTTCGTCGTGGGACTGGGATCGGTGGCGCTCTTCGCGGGAGTCGCGCCGGCCCGCGCACTGACGATCGATCCGACGCGCAGCTCGCTGACGCCGTCGGCCGGCGCGGCGCAGCCGCTCGCCGGTACGGTCGACGTGTTGCTCGGAGCTTCGCCTCCGCTCAGCAGCAACACGACCTTCGACGTCACCTCGCTCGACGCCCACGCGAGCGGCGGCCTCGCGATCGGACTCGATCCCGCGCTTGCCCACCCGGGCGCCGGTGTGCTGTCTCCGTCGGGGAGCTTCCTCGTCCCGAATCTCTTCCTGCGCCTCGTCGACGGTACCTCGGTCTTCGACCTCACCGTGCCGGACGTGCTCGGCAGCTACGGCGCCTTCCCCGGCTGTCCGGCCGACGTGTGTCTCCAGACGAGCTTCGACGTCGACACGGGCGGCGCGGCCGGCGTGGTGCACGTCGAGCTCTACGCGGTTCCCGAGCCCGCGCCGGCGGCTCTGCTCGCGCTCGGCGTGGCCGCGCTCGCGACCGCGCGCCGCCGCGCGACGCGAGGTCTGCGATGAGACGACATCCGCTGCTCCTCGCGATCGCCGCGCTCGGCGCTGCGCTCCTCGGCGCGACGAAGTGCAATCCGCCTCCCGGCGCCGTCGTGCAGGTCTTCGAGCGACGCGCCGGCTTCGTCGAGGTCCACACGCCCGGCTCCGGCGATCCGGCCGAGATGCCGCGGAGCGCTGCGCTCGCCGCGCTGCTCGGCCCGGATGCCGACCTCAATCAGATCGACTACGTCCGCACGCGCTGGGACAACGGCAGCGGTGCGCCGCCGCGCGCGATCCTGATCCTCATCCCCGGCTTCCTCGGCGGCGCCACCACCTTCGACCCGATCGCGCGCGATCTGGTCGCGCGCTTCAACGGGTCGCTCGAGGTGTGGGCCGTCGACCGCCGCCCGAACCAGCTCGAGGACCGGCTCGGCGGTCGTCATGCGTACCAGGGCGCGCTCGACCCGAGCTGCACGCAGCACCCGCCGCTGCCGCAGTGCCCGATCTTCGTCGGCGCGCAGTTCTATTCGCCCGATCTCGACGCGGCGCCGACCGGCGACTTCCCCGGCCCTGGCGACCTGGATCTCAACCTCAACGGCGTCTTCGATCCGCAGGGGCAGCTCGTCGACGACTTCGGCATCACGCGCGGCCCGATCCTGTTCGCGCAGGACGACGTGCGCTTCATGGCCTACTGGGGGCTCGACACCTACTTCCGCGACTGGAAGCGCCTGGTGGAGGCGGCGCGCGCGATCGTGGGTCCCTCGGGCGTGGTGCTCCTCGGCGGCCACTCGCAGGGCACCACCTGGGTCAGCACCTTCGCGGCCTACGACTTCGACCCGGACCCGACCCGCGTGGTGGCGGGCTATCAGCTGATCGACGGGCTGATCCTGCTGGAGGGCGGTGGTGTCGGCCCGGGCAACGCGACCAAGCCGACGCTCGCGCAGTATCGCAGCACGGTGTCGTCGCTCGACGACGCGGGCGGCCCCGAGGTCTTCATGTCGAGCTTCAGCGGCATCCCGCTCCAGTCGCTCGGGACGTCGGGCGAGGTGTCGGCCGTCGCGGGGCTCTTCCAGCCGAACGAGCCCGCGATGATCCAGCGCACGCCGACCTTCGGCACCGGGCTCGTCGGCGCGCTGCTTTCGGCGCCCGCGACCAACCGCGCGCTCGGCGGGCTCTTCATCGACGACGACTTCTCGCCGATCGCGGCCTTCCGCGCGTCGGTCGGCTTCAGTGACAACGGGCCGAACACCTTGACGACCTTGACCGGCTTCGCGCCGTTCTATCTCGCCGGCCCGGCGCCCGGCGGCGCGCGGCGCACCTGGAAGGAGTTCGACGATCCGACCCTCCCGACCTGTCCGCCCAACACGCCGACCGTGTCGCCCGGCTGCGCGCTGCTCGACAACGGGCCGCCCTCGAATCCCGCGGATCCGACGGCGCCTCCGCGCGTCAACGGTCGCGAGGCGGAGGTCACGAGCCTGACCGATTTCTTCCTGACTCAGGTCGGCAAGGGCAACGGCCTCGAGTGGTACTTCGCGTCGGGCCGACCGAACCTCGACTTCTCCTACGGCAACGACTCGAGCGGGCTCGTGGCCGAGTCGCTCGCCGAGAATCCCGCCGACGAGGGGCCGCTCGTGATCACGCAGAATGCACACGTGAACGTGCCGGTGCTCGCGATCGGCGGCTCGAACGGACTCGCGCCGGAGCCGAAGTCCTTCCAGCGCTATCTCGCGTCGATCGCGACGCCGCCGGCGGACGAGCACATCCTGATCGTCACGGGCTTCGCGCACCTCGACGTGATCAGCGCGCGCAACAACCCGGCCGTGCCCGCGGTCGTCGACTTCGTCAACGAGATCGCGCAGCGCAAGCTGCTCGCGACGTTCTAGGGTTTTGGTTCGTCGCCGGGCGGCGGCTCCGTCGGAGCCGGCTCGGCCCCGGCCGGCGTCGCCAGGTCCCCTGGCGCCTTTGCTGCCGCCGGCAGGTTGCGCGCGAAGAAGCGCTCGAGGCTCGCGCCCGCGACCTGCTCGGAGAGCGCGCGCAGGCGCTGCGTGTCGACGGTGCCGCCCTGCTCGGCGAGCTTCGCGACGACACCGTCGAGGCTCGCGGCGCCGCCCGAGAGCTGGCGGATCTCGAGATCGAGCGCGTGCAGCACGGTCACCGCCTTCGCCGTCGTGTCGCCCGTCGAGTGCGGGCCTTCGAGCTGCTGCACGTGGCTGCCGCGCAAGGCGAGGCGCGCGAGCGAGTGCTCGTAGCGCCGCTTCGAGAGCGTCTTCGAGCGCCGCAGCATCTCGAGCGAGTAGAGCTCGGCCGTGCCCTCGACGATCCAGTCGCCGCGATCGCCGGGCTGGATGCGGAGCGACGCGTGCACGAGCTCGTGCAGCAACGGGCTCGTGCCGTCGTTGTCGATCAGCGGCCGGCTCGCGTGCAGGAACAGCGAGCGCGGACCGGAGAGCCCGCCGCGCCACATCGGATCACCGGCGCCGAGCACGACCACGCGCTCGGGCATGGAGGCGCCGATCACGCCGCGCAGCTCCGGCAAGGTCCAGCGCAGCAGCGCCAGGCGGTCGAGACGCGGCACCCGCTGCTTCTGCGGTCCGGCGATCGCGAGCCGCACGCCGGACACCGTCTCGCGCGCGACCGCCAGCCGCCCGACGCCGATCCAGCCGACGGGCCGGTCGAAGTGCCGGTCCGGGTTCTCGACCGCGTAGCTCCCGTCGGCGGCGAGCCGCCACGGCACGACCGAGATCCAGCCCTTCGGCAGGCGCAGGCGCAGGCGCGCGCGCGATTCGCTGCCCGCCGCGCTGCGCACGCGCGCCGGCGGCACCAGGTCGTCGCCGCGGAAGATCGCCCAGTTCTCGGAGCAGCGGGCGTCGTAGCTCTGCGCGTTGCGGAGCCGGTCGATGCGGAAGCTGTAGCGGAGCACGCCGCCGAGCTTCGGCGGCGTCCACTCGACGGTGTTGCCCTCGACGTGGATCTGCCCGTCGCCCTTCCAGTCGAGCTGGCGCTTCGGGTCGATGTCGAAGCGCACCCAGCGCAGCAGGTGCGACGGGTCGGTCAGGTGGATCGCGACCTCGGCGGCGCGCTCGGTCGGCGCGATGCGCACGTCGTAGAGCAGGGCGTAGGTGCCCACGGTTGCCTCCTGCGCCCGGACCATGCCGGCGGCGCCGAGCAGCACCAGCCACACGAGCGTACGCCTCAAGCGCAGAGCCTCCGCGCGTCCTGCGCGATCTCGCGCCCGAGCGCGATGCGCGCGGCCAGCGAGAGGCCCGGCTCGAGCCGCGCGCCGACCGCCTCGAGCCGCGGCAGCAGTCCGGCGAGGTTCGCGAGCTGGATCGCGAGCCCCGGCCGCGCGTTCAGCTCGAGGATCAGCGGCCCGCGCGCCGCGTCGATCACGACGTCGGCGCCGACGTAGCCGAGGCCCGTCAGGTCGGTCGCGGCGACCGCGATCTCGAGCGCCTGCTCGAAGTGCGGCATCTCGAGGCCGACGAGCGCCTGGTCGGTGTCGGGATGGCGCGACACCGGCACGTTGTCCTGCACCGCGTGGATGAAGCGGCCGCTCGTGAGGTCGATCCCGGCGCCGACGGCGCCCTGGTGGAGGTTCGCGCGGCCGCCCGAGCGCCGCGTCGGGAGCCGCGTCATCGACATCACGGGCACGCCGCGGAACACGATCACGCGCAGGTCGGGCAGTCCGTCGGTAGCGACGCCATCGAGCTTCGGATGGACCCCGATGCGCTCCTCGACGAAGGCGTCGTCGATCTGTCCGCCGAGCGCGTAGAGGCCCGAGATGATGCTGGCCGCGTGGTAGCGGAGGTCGTCCTCGTCGAGCCAGCGGCCGCCCGTGAGCTGGTAGCGCGCGCCGTCGCGCGCGCGCACGACCAGGATGCCGTTGCCCATCGCGCCGTGCGCCGGCTTCAAAGCGAAGGCATCGAGGTTCGCGATCTCGCGCAGCAGCCGGGGAATCTCGAAGTGGTGCCGCGCCACGGCGAGCAGCGCCGGCACGGGCAGCTCCGCGCTCTGGCAGCGCTCCTTGGTGGTGAGCTTGTCGTCTACCAGCGGATAGAGCCGCCGCGCGTTCCAGCGCAAGGTGAAGTCGATGTTGCGCCGGTTGATGCCGAGCACGCCGTGGCGGCGCAGCGCGCGCAGGATCCTCACGCGTGGCTCTCCCAGGTCCTCACGCGTGGCTCCCCGGCGGCCGCGCGAACGCGCGGAAGCGCAGCAGGTCGAGCAGGCGATAGCCGGTGTAGCCGCCGACCCAGATCAGCACCCCGATCACGACGAAGATCAGCTCGGGGAAGCCGAACATCAGGTGCTCCGCGACCGTGCTGTGGAAGGTCGGGAAGACCGCGACCGCGACCCCTGTCGTCCAGGCGGCGCGCACGAGCGCCTGGCGCACCCCTTCCTCGGCCATCACGAGCGTGAAGCGCTCGACGAACATCGTGAGGATCACCATCGGGAAGAGCACGGCGGAGTAGAGCTCTCCGCCGCCGATCGTGCCGAGCAAGGTGAGCCCCGTGATCGCCAGCACGATCACGCAGAGCAGCACCGAGAGGCGCGGCACCAGCAGCAGGCGCAGCCGTTCGAGCACGAGCCGCAGCAGGATCGCGAGCAGCACCACCACCGCGACCATGAAGAGGCCGCGCCCGAGCGAGGCCTCGCGCAACGCGAAGGCGACGAGCACCGGCATGAAGGTGCCGAAGGTCTCGACGCCGACGCCGTTGCGGAAGAACACGACGATCAGCGCGCCGAGCGGCAGCAGCAGCAGGGCGCGCAGCGCGGCCTGTGTCGGCACGGGCAGGCGGTAGAGCGACAGGCGCGCGAGCAGCGGATTCGGCGGGACCATCATCGCCGCCAGCTCTTCCTGGCGCAGGCTCTCGCGCAGCGCGTGATAGCGCCAGCCGATCGCCTCCGAGCCGGTCGCCTCGATGCCGACCGGGTCGCCGGTGTGCAGCGCGACGAGGCCGTCGGGTCGCTCCGCGAAGAATCCGCCGGCGGGGGAGAGCGGCACCCAGCGCTCGTCGATCCAGGCCTCGGTCCACTCGGTCGGGACCGCCGCTGCGCCACGCAGCGCGAGCCCCTGCACGACGCGCGCCGGAATGCCGGCCGCGCGCAGCAAGGTGGTGAACAGCAGAGTGCGCCCGCGCGGGCTGCCCTCGCGCGCGGCGAGCGTCAGCACGGCGTCGTCGCTGCCCGTTGCGGCGGAGCCGATCTCCTCCGCGACGAGCGTGAAGAGCGTGCGCACGCGCGCGACCGGGTCGCGCGGGCTGGCGAGCGGCTGGCGCGCGATCTCCGCCTGGATCTCGGCCGCGTGCACCGGCAGATCCGTCGTCGCGGCGGTGTAGGCGGCGACGATCTCGCGGGGCGGCTCCTGCGGGAGCTGGAGCGGCAGCGGCACGCGCACCGCGCTCGTCTGCACGCGGAAGCCGTGCGCCACCTTCACGACGCCCGAGAGCCGGCCGCTCCACACGCCGATGCGCTGCCCGTCCTCCGTGCGGATCGTGAAGAGCAGCCCTTCCGAGGCCATGCGCTCGTCGAAGACCGACTGGCCCGGTGCGCTCGACGGCAGGGGCGCCCGCACGCTGCCGCGCTCCCCCTCGCCGCGCAGTGTGATCTCGAGCTCGACGCGCCACGGCCCTTCGCCCGACGGGATGATCGGCATGTCGAGGCCGCGCGTCTTCCACAGGAAGACGCCGAGCCCGAAGGCCACGAAGAGCGCGCCGACGACGATCACCGATCGGTGCACGCGCTACTCCGGCCGCTCTGCGGCGTCGGGGACCGGCGCGTCTTCCGCCGGCTCCTCGGGCTCTTCCGCCGGAGACGGTCGTTCGGCTTCCGCACGAACTCGGGCCGCGGACAGCGCGAGGAGCAGCGCCGCGAGCCCGGTCCTGCCCGTGCGTCTCAATCGCTCCCCCCCGGCGGTCACCGGCCTGGCGGCGGCGGCAGCAATATAGATGGCGAGCGGGGTGCCGCATGCGCGGCGCACCCGGGTGCCGCATGCGCGGCGTGGCGCGCTTTTCACTTTGCGAGGCGCGGCGCCGGCGGCGAGAATGGCGCCGGGAGGTCCGTTATGCGCCGCGCCGCCTGGCAGGCCGCGGGCGTCGCTTGCGCGTTCGCATTCGCCGCGGCGGCGGAGCTGCCCGTCGAGCAGCCGGGCCACGTCACGACCCTGCCGAGCCCGCCGCGCAGCCACTGGATCGTCGTCTCGGACTTCGTGCTCCAGCGCAGCGCCTTCGTCGATCTCGACGACGGCAGCTTCCTCGGCATGGTGAGCGGCGGCTACGGCGTGCAGCAGGCCGCCTATCCGCGCGGGCGCGACGAGTTCTACGTGCCCGAGACCTACTACTCGCGCGGCACGCGCGGCACGCGTACCGACGTGGTGACGGTCTACGACACGTCGACGCTCGCGCCGATCGGTGAGGTGGTGATCCCGCCGAAGCGCGCCACCAACACCGTCGCGGCGGGCAACGTCGCGCTCTCGGACGACGACCGCTTCCTCGCCGTCTTCAACATGAATCCGGCCACGTCGCTCTCGATCGTCGACGTGGTGGCCCGCGCCTTCGTGGCCGAGGTGCCGACGCCCGGCTGCGGCCTGGTGTACCCCGATGGGCCGCGCTTCTTCCTAATGCTGTGCGCCGACGGCGCGCTGCTGCGCGTGTCGCTGCGCGACGACGGCACGCTCGCGCGGCTCGACCGCAGCGAGCCCTTCTTCGACCCCGAGCGCGATCCGGTGACGGAGAAGGCGGTGCGCGCGGGGTCGCGCTGGGTCTTCGTCTCGTTCGAGGGGCAGGTCCACGAGGTGGACTGGTCGGGCGACGCGCCGCGCTTCGAGGCGCCGTGGCCGCTGGTCGAGGAGCGCCTGCGCGCGGAGAGCTGGCGCATCGGAGGCAGCCAGAATCTCGCGCTGCACGCGCCGACCGGTCGCCTGTTCGCGCTGATGCACCGCGGCGGGCCCGACACCCACAAGGATCCCGGCACCGAGCTCTGGATCTACGACCTCGCATCGCGAACCCGGCTCCAACGCATCCCGGTGCGGCATCCGGGGCTCGAGATCCTGGGCGAGTCGCTGGCCTTCGGCCGCGACTGGCCGGCGCCGCTCGATGGCCTCTACGACTGGCTCCTCGACACGGTCGCGCCGAATCCCGGCGTCGATCGCGTGGTCGTGACCCAGGACGAGAAGCCGCTCGTCGCGACCAGCAGCGAGCGCGGCGGCTCGCTCGGCATCTACGACGGGACGACCGGCGCGTTCCTGCGGCGCGTCGGCTCCGGCAGCCTCTCGCCGTCGGGGCTCGCCGCTCCGTTCGGAGCGCCCGGGCCGTGAGCGCGCCCGCCGTGGACCCGGCCGTGCACGCGTGCCTCTGCGCGATCCTCGGGCTGCTCTTCGCATTCGCGGCGGCGCACAAGCTGCGCGCGCCGCGCGCGTTCGCCGCGCAGCTCGCGGAGTACCGCCTCGTCCCGGACGGGGCATCGCTGCCGCTCGGCCTCGCGCTCGGCGTCGGCGAGCTCGCGCTCTCGCTCTCGCTGTGGACCCCGGCTTTCTCGCGTGCGGCCGCGCTCGGCGCGGCGCTGCTCCTCGCGCTCTACGCGGGCGCGATCGCGATCGACCTGGCGCGCGGCCTCGACGACTTCGACTGCGGCTGCGGACTGGCCCCGCGTCCGCTCGGCCCGGGCCTCGTCGCGCGCAATGCGGGGCTCGCCGCCGGGGCGCTCGTCGCGTCGCTGCCCGTGTCGCCGCGCGCGCTCGGCAGCGTCGACGCGCTGACGATCGCCGCCGGCACCTTGACCTTCGCTCTGCTCTTCGCTGCCGCCGACACGCTCGCTGCGCGGCGCGCGAGCGCCGCATGATGCAGGCGCTCCTCGTCTCGAACGCGCTGCTCTGGATCGCGGTGCTGGCGCTCTCGCTCGTGGTCGTGGCGCTGGTGCGACAGATCGGCGTGCTGCACGCCCGCATCGCACCCGTCGGCGCGCTCGACACGGGCGCGGGCCCGCGCCCCGGCGACGCGGCACCGGAGCTCCTCGTCGACGATTGGTCGGGACGGCGCGTGCGCCTCGGCGGCGCGGCCGAGGACGGGCGCAGCACGCTCTTGTTCTTCCTCTCGTCGACCTGCCCCGTGTGCAAGTCGCTGCTGCCGGCGCTCGGCGCGATCGCGGAGCAGGAGCGCGCCTGGCTGCGCGTCGTGTGGGCGAGCGACGGCGCGCGCGCGGAGCACGCGGCGCTCGTGGCGGAGCACGACCTCTCGTCGCGCGCCTTCGTGCTCTCGACCCCGCTGGCGCTCGCCTACCGCGTCGGGCAGCTGCCCTTCGCCGTCCTGATCGACGCCGCGGGTATCGTGCGCGCGGCGGGCCTCGTCAACACGCGCGAGCACCTCGAGAGCCTCTTCGAGGCGCAGGCGCTCGGCGTCCCGGATCTGCAGACCTGGCTGGCGGATCGCGACCGGCGCCGGGCCGCCGGATGATGGAGTCGCCATGACGAATGCCCTCGATCGCTGGTTCGCGCGCAGGGCGAGGCGCCTCGCGCTCGGCACCTCGCGCCGACACTTCCTTGCGCGCGTCGGCGCGGCGCTCCTCGGCGGCGCGGCGCTTCCCCTGCTGCCGGTCGCGCGCGCCGCCTTCGCGACGCGTGAGCGCGCACCGGGCGAGCCGGATCCCGCCACGCCGGAAGGCGATCCGGCGAATTGCGGCTACTGGCGTCACTGCGCGATCGACGGATTCCTCGCGAGCTGCTGCGGCGGCTCGCACACCGCGTGTCCGCCCGGGACGCAGATGTCGCCCGTCACCTGGCTCGGCACCTGTCGCAATCCGACCGACGGGCGCGATTACGTGATCTCCTACAACGACTGCTGCGGCAAGAGCCTCTGCGGCCGTTGCTACTGCCGGCGCAACGAGGGTGACCGCCCCGTCTACTACGCCTCGAAGAGCAACGACGTCGACTGGTGCATGGGAACGGCGGGCGTGGTCTACAACTCGACCGTCGCCATCGTCGTCGGCGTCGCGACGAGTGAGACGGCGCGTTGAAGCGCGCGCCCGGGGCGCTCGCGCTCGTGTGTGCGCTCGCCGCGACCTCCGCGCCCGCGACGCCCGAGATCGATTACATGCTGCACTGTCAGGGCTGTCACCTCGCCGACGGCAGTGGTGTGCCCGACGCGGTCCCGTCGTTCGCCGGCGTCGGCCGCTTCCTGCGCACCTCGCGCGGGCGCGAGTACCTGATCCGCGTGCCCGGCAGCGCGCAGTCCCCGCTCTCCGACGCCGCGCTCGCCGCGCTGCTCGACTGGCTGATCGCGCGCTTCGATCCCGCGACCGCGGCGAAGGGTTTCCGGCCCTTCGACGCGGCCGAGGTCTCGAAATGGCGGCGGCCACCTCTGTCCGAGGTGGCCGCGCTGCGAAAGTCGCTGCTCGCGGAGCTCGAGGGCTCCGGGGGGGTCAGTGCACCCGGCGCCGACCCATCGCGACGACGGTGAAGCCGAGCAACACGAGGGAGGCCGTGCCGGGCTCGGGCACCACGGCCACCTTCGTGATGAAGTGCTCCGTGGTCGCGGTCCAGGTCGCGGTCCCGCTGTCGGCCGCCACGACGACGTGCTCGATCACCCGCAGGTGGGTCTGATTCGCGAAGCCGGCCTCGACCATGCGGATCGCGCCGTCGCCGCCGAGCCCGAGCGGCGGGCGGAATTTGATGTCGCTGCCGGTCGCCCAGTCCGCGGTCTTCAGGAAGGCGACGGTCTTCCGATCGAAGCCGCCGAGGCCGAAGTTCGACGTGGAGTCGTTGAAGGCGTCGGTGCCGCGGCTCAGCGCGCGCGTGCCCTTGGCGTTGGCGTCGCTCTTGCCGAAGAAGTTGCGCGGATCGTTCTTGTCGCCGATCAGGCGCTTGGTCGCGAGCACGAGGCCGAAGGTGTCGGAGTCGACGCTGGACTCGAGCTGCATCGAGGCTCGGCTGATTCCCTGGCCCGCGGCGGCGGGGGTCATGTTGATGTCGTAGAGCACGTAGAAGCTCTTCACGTCGGTCGACGTGCTGACGTTGCCCGAGAAGCGCAGGCCGTCGGTCAGCGGCGCCACGGTGACGTCCGATTGATTCACCGTGTTGAACGGCGAGAAGAACTGGAAGTTCGAGAACTGGAGCATCCCATTGCCCGACGTGATCGGCGCCGTGGGGAGTGCGCTCGCGGCCGTGGAGAACAGCCCGAGCGCAATCAGGAAAAACAGTGTCCGCCGTCGCATGCCCACCCTCCGCGTCGGACCCAGCAGCCCGACTCTGAGAAGCCCCTTTGGCGCCCGTTCGTCGCGAAGGGACTTCTGTGCTCGGAATTGAGTGGTTGCAGGCGGGGCTTTGTGTCATCTCCACGGCGGGGCGCGGCCGCCCCGCAGGCGCGGGCTCACGGAGCGTCCGACGAGCAGGCGAGCGAGGACGGTTGCCCGCCGGTGGCCGGGTGGGGAGCTGCGCGCGCGGCCCTGCAGGTCGGGCTTGTTAGAGGAGGGGGTCGCAGCCCGCGGCGGGGCGCTCGGACAGGGTGCCGGCGTCGCAGATGCCGTCGCAGAAGTTGAAGACGCGGCCGCCCGGCTGGAGGAAGGCGTTCAGCTGCTGCATCGACGCCGGGATCGAGAGCCGCGGCGTCCCGTGCGGATCGCACTTCGAGCTCGGGATCAGGTTCGCGAGCGGCGGCAGGAAGGGAGCCTGCGCCGGATCGAAGATGTCGAAGTAGCCGGTGTCGTAGATCTCGAACGCCGACGGGAGCCCGGTGGATCCGGCGTCGACGTCGGGGATCCCGGCGAGCCGCTCCTGGATCGAGCCCACCAGGTTCGGGATCCCGAGCGAGCGGGCCAGGATCTCGGCCGCCTGGTTGGACACCTGCTTGTCGAGGAACGCGACCGTCATCAGCAGCTGCTTCGGCGGCGTGTCGCGCAGCGGCGGCGCGACCGTGCCCGTGATGTGACGCACGTATCCCGCCGGCTCCGCCGAGACCCACATCTCGTGCTGGATCTGGAGCACGATCGCGAGCTGCATCGGATCCGTGAGGCCGAGGTTCTGGATCAGCTGCAGGAAGAGCGGGAACTGCGTCGAGCGCTGCTCGAGCAGCGAGAAGTTCATCCCCGGCACGTCGATGTTGTGCCGGATTACGTCCTGGTTCAGCGCGGCGAACATCGTCCCGTAGATGCCGCCGAGGCTGACGCCGAAGTAGAACGACTCCGTGCCCGGCGAGAAGACCCCGCTCGCGGGATTTCCGGGCGTGCGCTGGAACGCGGTCAGCCGATTGAAGAATCCGCTCGAGAGCATGCGCGACAGCACGAGCGTGTTGACCATGCCCTGCTGGAGCCGGTGCGGCAGCGCGTTGAAGTTGTTGAACTTGTGTCCGGTGGAAGGCAGCCCGATCACGTTGACCACGAGCGAGAGCGCATCGGGTCCCGTCTGCCCGAGCGCGAGACCTCGCCAGTCGGTCGCGCCGGCGATGTAGGAGACGTCCGAGCCGCCGCCGAGCACCGCGCCGCTGACGAAGCCGGACACCATGTCCGAGCCGCGGCCGAGGAAGCCGTGGCCGAGCACGAGCGGGTGGCCGGCGCGCTGGCCGCGGAAGACGTCGCAGGGCACCGCCACGTCGAAGTGGAACGGGAAGGTGCCGTTCCGCACCGGCATGCCGTTCGCGTCGAGGTTCAGGAACACGACCTGGCTCGGGTCGTCGATGTTCCCGTTCATGTAGTTCGCGCCGTTGAAGGTGCCGCTGACGCGTCGCCAGATGCGCTGCGAGGGGCTCAGGCAGTTCCCGAAGTTGGTGATCGTGAGCGGCGAGAACCCCGACGTGTCGGTCGGAGAGAGCGCCGCGAGCCAGGCGAGCGCGTCGTCGCGCATGAAGAGCATCCGCTCGGTCAGCTGCTGGTCGCTGCGCACGCGGAAGTCGAATGCGAGCTGCAGCTCCGCACGCGCCACACGCGCGTGTCGCAGGATGTCGAAGATCTGCTCGAACTGAGCGCGCCTCGCCTCGAGCGCGGGGATCGTCGAGGGCAGCCGGTCGCGCAGCGCGCGGAACGTGGCCTCGACCGGCACTGGGTTGCTGCTCGCGTCGAGCATTCGCCGGAACGCGACGACGTAGTGGTGGCCGGGCACGAGGCTCTGCGCGGGGCGGAGGAAGAGGATCTGCCGCTCCGGATGGCCGGCCGCGTTCGCGTCGAGCTCGATCCAGTGGAGCACGTGCTCGCCGGTGTCGGCGTCGACGAGCACCGTCGGGCTGTCGGGGTCGAGCGAGCGCGTGGTGTGCGTGCGCAGGTCGCGGTAGGGCGGCGACTGCACGGCGCCCGGCAGGAGGCGCGACGCGCCCGACTTCTCGGGATCGGCGCCGGGCAGGTGCACCATCACCTGCACCGTCGGCGCGAAGCCGTCGAAGGCGTTCAGCGGCGCGGGGTCGAGCGGCGGGCCGATCAGGCCGGGGATCGTGAGGGACGGGAAGTGCGTGCGATAGCCGGTCGCGGTCGCGCTGCCGACCGCGTCGAGGAAGCGCGACGACGGGTAGGGCAGGTAGCAGTGGACGTTGTTCAGGATCTCGCACTCGTCCGGGCGCTCGAGGTTCTCGATGTCGAACGACGTCGCGGCATACACCGGGAAGCGCACGAAGAGCACGCGGAACTCGCCGCGCGCGGCGAGCACGTGCAATCCGTCGGCGAGGCCGTCGAGCGTGGTGCCGATCGCGCCGGCGCCCTGCGGTTGGAACGAGGCGACGTCGAGCGGCTGGTGGTCGAGCTCGACGGCGAGGCTGTCGCGGTCGACGAAACGGCCGAGCCGGAGCTCGAGCGAGACGCCGTCGGGCAGCGAGAGCTGGCGGTAGAGCGGCGCGTGGAAGTAGAGCAGCGGAGAGCCGAAGCCGAACTCGCTACACGACTGAGCGCCGAGCGAGAGCGATCCGAGCAGGATCGCGGAGAGTGCGAGGATCCGCGTGCGCGCCGTCTTCATGGGAGCCTCCGGGGTCGCGGGTGCGTCGAGCGGCCGGTAGCCGGTCGGAGCGCATCCTACCAGCCGAGCATGGGGCGCGAGCAGGCGATCGCGGCCGGCTCTTTGGCGCTGTCGACCGGGGCGCGGGGGCGCGCGCTCGAGCGTGTGCAGCGCGTGCGCAGGAGTCGCGCAGGGTCCGCGGCGCGCCAGCGAGATCGGCGCCGCGCGCTGGTTGCGCGTGCTGCGGAGTTGCCGGTCGGTTGCGTTCGTTTGATCGATCAGAATACGCAACTATCCGCACTGGAATAGAAAATTCGTTGCTGGCTGTCCTCGAGCCGTGTTAGGCTGCGCCGCGTTCCAGGTGTCACCTCGCATCGCGACGAGGGCACTATCCAGTGGGCACAACGCGCGGCCTGACCGATTCGAAAAGCTGACGCTGATCTCGAGGTGGAATCGATGAAGCTCCAGAACCTGTCTCGCGCCGC
>Ga0335084_10000437_pt1 | contig 35239 bp, 38 predicted proteins | sample Lox_Sample_44_FD_206721 | JGI IMG/M metagenome (GOLD analysis project Ga0335084, IMG submission 206721) | Soil microbial communities from Loxahatchee National Wildlife Refuge, Florida, United States - Lox_Sample_4.4 | ecosystem: Environmental > Terrestrial > Soil > Wetlands | place: USA...
ATGGCGCACGACCTGAAGCTGCCCGGCAGTTCAAAGGCGCCGGTGCCGTTCCTGATGTACCCGCAGGCGGAAAACGCCTAAGGGCGGCTGGATTCGCTGGATCCAGAGACGTTCAGGTATCGGATTACTTCAAGCGAGATTTCCTAGCGAAAGGCGCCGCGGGCCAAACAAAAAGGGCGCCGAGGCGCCCCTTTTTTTTGGCCACTTAAGCCTTGCTCTACAACAGGCAGACGATCGCGCCGCCCCCAACCTGGGCCAGCTCGGTCAGACTCAGTTCGACGACTTCTTCTTTGTTCTCAACGACTTGCTCGACGACTTGGTCCATGGGCGCCCCCTCTTCCTAGGTTCAAAAATTCGATCGAATTAGGCCTTAAGCAACCCGCTATTCGGCCGATAAGCGGGTAGGTGCAAATGTAAAGGTAAGGACGTAGAAAAGGCAAGACCCCTCTTTTTGTGCGTTTTTTGGTCCGGGGCGACCGCCAAAATCCCTCATCCATGTCTGCGGTATTCGTCCCGTCGCCGCCCGACGCAACGCGCGCCCGTTGCGCGGACCTGATCCCACAATTGCGTCCGCTCCTTGCGAAGGCCGCCCCAGATGCAGGATCGATGTTTCGGACGGCGTTCGAGGAGCTCTCTTCGCTACCGGTGCAATGTGCCTGTGCCGAACTGGTTGAATGTCTGTTCCTGATAACCAACTACTACTTCTTGGCAGCTCAGCCGACAGCGGGCTTGGCGTCCGCATCAGTAGCCGCAGAGTATGCGAAGACGCTTGGTGACAAGAAACTGCTTCGCCGAGCGCTATCGATGCTTGGAGCGATGTGCGTCGAGACCGGAAACCTCCCGGGCGCGACGGAAGCCCTTTCAGGGGCGCTTCAAGTAGCGCGGTCGATCGACGACGCGGGCTTGGAAGCACCGATCTGGAACAACATTGGCTCTGCCTTTCAAAGCGCGGCCCAGTACGGTGATGCACTTCAGTGCTTCGAGCGCGCGGCTGCGCGCGCGCGCAATTCCAGCAGTGGCCTAGCAGAGGTTGAAAAATGGGCCTACATCAATATCGCGAGCTGCGCGCTTCATCTACATGACGTGCGAACGGGCATTCGAGCGGTCCGAAAGGCGATCGAACTGAATCCGGACCCATCTACTGCGGATGATTGCTTGCTTCGGGTCCTTTCCGAGTCTCACTACGCCCGTCTATTGATGGAAGTCGGCGAACTTGGACATGCGGAGGAGCACTGCAAAGCGGCCCGGGAATACGCTGACAAAGCACCCACTGCCCGCGCGGAATACTCGGCGTCGATGACAAGTGGGCTTATTGAAGTGCACTGCGAGCGGACTGACATTGGACTAACGCGCCTTAAGCGCTCCCTCGAGCTGGCTCGTACTGCTGTCAAATCCGAGGTTCGGGATGCTCTCTCTGCCTGCATCGCTGGTTACGAAGCGGCAGGTCAGCCCGACGTTGCGCTGATCTACCTTCATGAACTACTTGCCATGAACCGCGAGGCGAAAGCAGCTCAGGTGTTGTTGCATCACGGCCAGTACATCAAGAAGGTTGAGTTGCCGGTTTTCGGACCTGGCTCGATCGACGTCGCGATGGCCAACCAGCGCGGCAAGCTGCGGATACAGCTCGGTGAACGCGAGTTGATGCGGAACCGCATCCTGCTGCTGGAACAGCAGTCGGTTGCAGCGGAGTTGCACGACGACACAACCGGCGAGCATTGCTATCGCGTCGGGCGTCTCGCTTCGATCCTCGGCAAGGAGATCGGACTCGAGGACGACGTCTGCTTCCTGATCGACCTCGCGGCGCGGCTGCATGACATCGGCAAGCTCGTGGTGCCGGACGCGATCCTGCTCAAGCCAGGCAAGCTCACGCCAGGCGAGCGGGAGATCATGCAGACGCACACGACGGCTGGTGCGGACATCCTGGCGCAATCGAACGTGCCGCAGATGCACATTGCTGAGGAGATCGCCCGACATCATCACGAGCGCTGGGACGGTAACGGCTATCCAACCAAGCTCGCCGGCACTGCCATCCCGATTGCTGCGCGCGTCAGCGCGCTCGCCGACGTGTTCGATGCGCTGACGCACAAGCGGCCGTACAAGGAGGCGTGGAAGGTTTCCGACGCGCTGGCCGAGATCGCGTCGCTGCGAGGCAAGCAATTCGACCCGGAACTCACCGACATCTTCCTCGAACTCGTGCCGCGTCTGCAGCGCGAGCATGGCGATCTCGACGAGTTCCTTGCGGTCGAGGCGAAGAACTCGCCGTTCATCAAGGCGCGTAAGCAGATCGCCGAAGCGCTCAAGGGCACGGACCCGGAGACGACGCTCTTCGAGATGCGGCGCTGATCTGCGCCGTCAGTCCGGCGGAAGATTTCGGAGCGCGCCGTTGAGGCGGCGCGAAAGACTAACTGGCGGGCCGGCGCGCGGGCATCCGCGCAACTCCCGGCTCCGACGTGACGGACTCGTCGCGAATCGCCTGCTGGATCACGCGCTCGAGCGTCTCATGGTCGATGGATGCGCAGAGCAGGTCGACGAATCTTCCGGGCGAGGCATCGCAGCGCTCGGCCAGGGTATTGAGGCGTTCGTCGGTGCGGTCGTCGATCACCATGGTGACGGTCTTCATCAGAGTGCGTTCCGCTGCGCCTGCAGCGTTGATCCACATTCTGATTTCGGAGCCAGAGCTCCAGGGTTGAGCGGGCACGGCTGAATAGCGCACAGTTCCGCGCTTCACAATCCGAAGGGATGAGAAGCTGCGGAATTTGTGCCAATTCAGCGTTGCCGGCGCGACCGGGCGATGCACCGTCATGGGAGGCGTTTGACGGGACGATCGCTCCGGTGCAGAAGCGCACCGGACCGGATCGGCCGGGCGGCCGCAGCAGGGCGCCCCCCACGGAGTTACGGCGCGACCTGGCTCCAGTAGCGCGAGGCAGTCGCTGTGCCCTTCGAGGCGAACGCCTGCGGCGTGCCGACCGGCAGCGCCACCGGCGCAAGGCAGGCCGGATTCGCCGCGTCGGCCACCTGCGGCACCAGCGCGACGCTGGCGAGATAGGGCACCGTGTGCACCAGCGCTTCGACAGCATCCGGCCCGCAAGCAATCACCTCGAGCGAAACCGGGTGCGCGGCGCGAACGGCGTTGCTGAGTTCATCGACGTCGGCATATGCGCGGCCACCGAAGACGGCATAGCCGCTGTGGATGGCCACGCGCTCACCCGGCCAGGGCGTGGCGGCCGCTGGCCCTGCGATGATCAAGCCACCCAATGCCGCCACGATGGCCAGGCTGCGAAGACCGTTGCGTTTCGAAGCGCTCATTGCATCCTCCCGGGTTGGCCGCGTTGCGGCGCTGGACTACAGTGCCGCCATTCTTGGCGGACCCGCACGCGCGCTTCAAACGACGAATTCTTGCGGCTGGCATGAACTGAGCTCATGGATCGGCAGCGGACGCCCCGCCTGTCCCTCGACCTGCTGCGCGGCTTTCGCTCGGCGGCGCGTCATCTGAGCTTCACGCACGCGGCGCGCGAACTCTTCGTCACGCAGTCGGCCATCAGTCACCAGATCAAGACGCTGGAAGATCAGCTCGGACGCCCGCTCTTCAGGCGCGTGAACCGCGCGCTGGTACTGACCGAGACCGGAGCGGAGCTGTATCGCGCGATCGACCAGGCGCTGACGCTCATCGACACGGCGACGCAGCGCGCGAGCGGGCCGTGGCGGACACTGTCGGTCACGACGACGGTGGCGCTGGCCTCGACCTGGCTGGTGCCGCGACTGCCCCGGTTTGCCGCGAAGCATCCGGAGATCGATCTGCGCGTCGTGTCCACCAACGACCTGATCGACCTGAAGCGCGAGCACATCGACGTGGCGATCCGCTTCGCGTTACTGGATGCGAGTCCGCAGCCGTCGGGCGAGAAGCTCTTCGACTACGTTCAGTTCCCGGTTTGTGCGCCGGCGCTTGCGCGCGCCCGCGGCAGACCGCTGCAGACGCCGGCCGATCTTGCACGCCACGTCCTACTCGATTTCGAAACCATTGTCTACGGCCGGCCTTGGTACGACTGGGAGCGCTGGTTCATGGCGATGCACCGTCCGGACGCGAAAGGCGCCGGCTGGCTGCGGTTCTCGCACTACGACCAGGTGATCGAGGCGGCGCGCAAGGGCAGCGGCGTCGCGGTCGGCAAATGGCCGCATCTGAGCGAACACCTGCGCGAAGGCACTCTCGTCGCCCCGCTGGGCGCGGCCGGCAACGCCACGGTCGGCGCGTTCTATCTCGAGGTGCAGGAAACCGCTGCGCGCGAAGCAGCAGATGCGTTCGTGGCGTGGCTGCGCGCAGAGGCGCGGCGCGACGGCCCCGCGCCCGGCGCAGCGGCGCCGAGGGCTACGACGCCGCGCGGCGCCGCCGCAGTACGCGCAGCAGCGCGGCCAGCGAGAGCGGCACGACCGCCGCGCTGATGCCGACCAGGAGAATGATGCTGAGGTTTTCCTTGATGATCGGCACGTTGCCGAAGAGGTAGCCGCCGTAGACCAGCAGCACTACCCAGATACTGGCGCCCAGCACGTTGTACAGCTGGAAACGGCGGTGGTCCATGCCCGAGGCCCCGGCAACCAGCGGCGCAAAGGTCCGCACAACCGGCACGAAGCGCGCAATCATCACGGTCTTGCCACCATGGCGCTCGTAGAAATCGTGCGTCCGTGCCAGCGCCGCCTGGTCGATCCAGCCGATCGTGCCGTCGTAGATCTTCTTGCCGAGCCAGGCTCCGATCGCGTAGTTCAGCGTGTTGCCGAGCACGGCGCCGACGATGATCACCAGCAGCAGCAGGTGGACATCGAGCCCACGCGCCTGCGCCTGCGGCAGCGCCGATACGGCCCCGGCGACGAACAGCAGCGAATCCCCAGGCAGGAAGGCCATGAAGACAAGTCCGGTCTCCGAGAAGAAGATCGTGAACAGCGTCGCGTACACGAGCAGCACGTTCGTCTCAACGATCGACACGAGGAACGTATCCATCGCGTCGAAGAGGTCGAGCCAGTGGATTCCTTGCATGCGGGGAGCGGTCCTGCGGCGGGTATAGGCGGAAGGCGCGCGGATCATACGCGAGCGGGCTTGCCCACACTGAAGGATTGCACGCAGGGACTTCCCTGATGCCGCGGGGTGATTCCTATAATTCGCCGCGATGAGTGCCTCTGCCCCCATCCGCCTGCTCGACGACACACTGATCAGCCAGATCGCGGCTGGCGAAGTGGTCGAGCGACCCGCCTCGGTCGTCAAGGAACTGCTGGAAAACAGCCTCGATGCCGGAGCGCGCGGCATCGAAGTGCGGCTCGACGGCGGTGGCATCCGACGCATCGTCGTCAGCGATGACGGTGCCGGCATTGCGCGCGCCGACCTGGCGCTGGCGCTGACGCGCCACGCCACCAGCAAGATCGCTTCGCTCGAGGACCTCGAGGCCGTGGCCTCGCTCGGCTTCCGCGGCGAGGCGCTGGCCTCAATCGCGGCGATCGCCGACGTCGCGATCACCTCGCGCACGCGCGATGCCGAGCACGGCTGGTCGATCGACGGCTCGGGCGAACTGCAGCCCGCAGCGGGCGCGACCGGCACGCGGGTCGAGGTGGCCGATCTGTTCCACAAGACTCCGGCGCGGCGCAAGTTCATGCGCTCCGAGGCGACCGAACTCGCCCACTGCATCACGCAGGTCGAGCGCATCGCCGCGTCGCGGCCCGGCGTGGGCTTCACGGTCTTTCATCAAGGGCGCACGCTGCTTGCCCTGCCTGCCGAGGCCGCGCGCGAGCGCGCGCTGCGGCTGATGCCGGAGGAGTTCAGGACCGCGTACCGGGACGTGGAGGCCGACGCCGCGGGATTGCGGCTGCATGGCTGGATCGCGGCACCGACGGCCACGCGCGCGCGCGCCGACGCGCAGTACTTCTTCGTCAACGGCCGCTTCGTGCGCGACCGAATGCTCGCGCACGCCGTGCGCGCTGCGTATGCCGACGTGCTGCACGCGGGTAGCCAGCCGATGTACTGCCTGCACCTCGACCTCGATCCGCGCCGGGTCGACGTCAATGTGCACCCGACCAAGATCGAGGTGCGCTTCCGCGATTCTTCAGCCGTGCACCAGCTGGTCTTGCATGCCCTGCAGCGGGCGCTGGCGGTCTCCACCCGCGTCACCGCGGCCGTGCCTGCAGTCGAGGCCGAGCCGGAGCGACCGTCCTGGCCTGCGGGCGAGCAAACACGGCTCGGGGTCGAGCAGTCGGTGGCGAGTTACCTCGCGGTCATCGCCACACGATCGCCGTCGACTCTGGCGCCGGCTCCAGTGACTGGCGAAATGCCACTGGGCCTCGCAATCGCGCAGCTCGCCGGGATCTATGTGCTGGCGCAGAACGAACACGGCCTCGTGATCGTCGACATGCACGCCGCGCACGAGCGCATCGTCTACGAAAAGCTGAAGGAGCAGCTCGACGCGCGGGCGATTCCGCAGCAACGCCTGCTGATTCCGCAGGTTTTCAACGTTGCACCTCTCGACATGGCAACCGCGGTCGATGAGGCGGAGGTGTTGACCGACCTCGGAATGGATCTGAGCCCGGCTTCGCCCTCGCAGCTCGCGCTGCGCGCCGTACCGGCATTGCTGGCACAGGCCGACGGCGCCGCGCTCGCGCGCGACCTGTTGCGGGACCTGCGCGAATTTGGCGGGTCGCGCGTGCTGACGGAGCATCGCAACGAGCTGTTGGCGACGCTAGCCTGCCATGGCGCCGTGCGCGCGAACCGCAAACTGACGCTCGACGAGATGAATGCGCTGCTGCGGGAAATGGAGGCGACCGAGCGCGCCGACCAGTGCAATCACGGCCGCCCGACGTGGGTGCAGCTCAGTGTCGCCGACCTCGATCGGCTGTTCCTGCGCGGCCGCTGATCCCGGCGACGCGCCCTACACCGCCTTGAGCCAGTCGAAGGCCGCGTCGCGCTGGCCGAACGCAAAGCTGCGCACCTCGGCCTGCACAAAGTGGCGTGCCAACGCCGGCGCCAGTTCGAGAAGCGGCGAATCCGTGACCACGGCGACCCGCCGGATCGCTCGCTCGTGATTGCGCACGAAGCGGATGTGCGTCGTCAGCGAGGCGAAACTTTCCCAGCCAGGGAAGCGTTCGGCGACGATCATCAGTCCGTTGAGAGAACCATGCGCCTCGATGAAGGGATCGACCAGCCCCGCCAGCGCGGTGAAGTCGCGCTCCGCGAGCGCCCCCGTCGGAAACACCGTGAGGATGCCCTGATCGCGGAAGAGCTCGGCATCGATCATGGCTGCGCCTCCCCTGCATGTGTTCAGTCCGCACCGGACGGGAGCGTACAAGAGCGGCAGCGGCCCGCCCACCCTCCGATAATCTCGTCCTGTGAACGCGCTGCACACCCGGAATCCGCGCCTGCGGGCCTGCGTCTCCCATGATGATTGAGGGGTTGCTGCTGCTCGGCCCGACCGGCAGCGGCAAGAGCGCGCTCGCAATGGCGCTGGCACACCGGCTTCCGCTCGAAATCGTCAGCGTCGACTCGGCGCAGGTCTATCGCGGACTCGATATCGGCTCTGCCAAAGCGACTGCCGCGGAACGCGCCGCGGTCCAGCATCACCTGATCGACATCCGCGACCCGGTGGAGCGCTACTCGGCCGCAGACTTCGTGCGCGACGCGCGCGCCGCCATCGCGGACATCCGCGCACGCGGCCGATTTCCGCTGCTGGCCGGCGGCACGATGCTGTACGCCAAGGCGCTGCTTGAGGGCCTGTCGGACCTGCCCTCGGCCGACCTATCGGTGCGCGCGCGCATCGACGACGAAGCACGCACGCACGGTTGGCCGGCGCTCCATGCACGGCTCGCGCGCGTCGACCCGCAGGCTGCGCAGCGCATCGCTCGGAACGACGCGCAGCGCATCCAGCGTGCGCTCGAGATCTACGAGCTGACCGGCCGGCCGATGTCGGCGCTGCTGGAACGCAACGGGCAGGCACAACCACGCCTCGACGTCGTCGCACTGATGCCCGGCGACCGCGTGTCGCTGCATCGCCGCCTCGAGCAGCGCTTCGACCTGATGCTGGCGCAGGGGCTGCTCGATGAAGTCCGGGCGCTGAAGCGGCGCGGCGATCTGAGTCCGCAGCTGCCGTCGATGCGCAGTGTCGGTTACCGCCAAGCGTGGGCCCATCTCGATGGCGAGACCGACGCCGCGCAGTTCCGCGCCGCCGCGATCGCGGCGACCCGCCAGCTGGCGAAACGCCAGCTGACCTGGCTGCGATCGCTGCCGACCGATCTGCAGGTCGACCCGCAGAGGGAAGACGCGCTCGCCCGACTTGAGAAACGCGTTGCGCAGATTCGGCAGCACGCCGGACCGGTGTGAATTTTCCGCAGGCGCGACCGCGCAGAGTGCGTCAGCCGGGTACGCAATTTGGCAAGGCGCCCCCGGCGCCGCGGGGCGAGACTGCCTCCGTGCTGCAGCGGATCTGCAGCCTTGCGGGGGCCAGAATGAAGCGGGACCACTTCCATATCGAGCCGTTGCGTCGGCCGGCGCGCATCACTTCGGCGGTGCTGGCGGCAGTCCTCAGCGGCGTGATCGGCGCGTCGATCGGTTGGGGCTATGACGAAGGCGCGTCGCCGTCGCTGCGGGGCGAGCCGACACTGCTGAAGCGGGTTTCAGCACCGGACTCTGCGCTGCTGTCGGAGAGTGACGTCGAGCGTGCTCTGCCGGTGCCGGTGCGCACGATGGGAATGACGGGTTCGGCGATGTCCTGATGTCGGTCAGGCGCGGACGTGCAGTTCGTCGCCTGCAAAGATCAGCCCGAGTGGCTCGATGATGACCCGCCGTTCCCCCTGCTCCACCGTGCCGGCGTGCCAGGCCGGCACGCCGCAGTCCTCCGCGACGCTGACGCAGCGCGCCGCATCGGCAGCGGCGACATAGAGCGCAAAGCCGGCGCCCATGTTGAGGTTGCCGTAGGCCTCGCGATCATCGATACCCGCCTGGGCGCGGATGAAATCCAGAACGACGGGCACCCGCGGCAGCGTCCTGATCCGGTAAGTGAAGGCGCCAGGATGGCGCATCAGCTTGCGCCAGCCGTGTCCGGTGATGTTCGCGCAGTAGTGCGGTGTGACCCCCGCCGCCGCCAGCGCCTCGGTCACCGGCGAGTACAGCGTCGTCGGCGCCAGCAGCGCCTCGCCGTACATCGTGCCGTCGGCAAGCTGCGTGCGATAGCCATCGGGCAGTCGCTCGGCCAGCTTGCGCGCGAGCGACACGCCATTGGCATGGATGCCGCTCGACGCCAGTAGCACGATCGCATCGCCGACCGCGAGCTTCTCGCCCAGCGTCAGGCGCGACTTCGGACGCACCACCCCGACGCATGAGGCTGCGAGGTCGATGCGCCCGGCTTCGACCACGCCCGCCAGTGCGGGAGTCTCTCCGCCGCCCCAGGCGACGGCGCAGCGGTCGCAGGCGGCGCGCCAGCCTTCGACCAGATCGCGTGCCCGTTCGGCGTCGTTGAACCAGTCGCTGCCTCCGGTCGCCCAGTAGGCGTGGACCGAAATCGGCGTTGCGCCCACCGTGATGAGGTCGTTGATCGCCATCGCCAGCGTGTCCTGCGCGATGCGGTCGTAGGAACTGCGGCCGATCACTGTGCGCATCGCGTCCGCGACCAGCACTTTGGTGCCGAGGCACTCGGTGATCGACGCGAGATAGAACTCGCCGCAGTCGACCACGTAGGCGGACTCTCCGCGGGACGCAGCGACCTCAGCCAGTCCGTGGCGCGCCAGATGACCTGCAGTCGCCGCCGCGGCCTGCTGCGCGCGCACCTTAAGCGGGTCGATGCTGCTGTAGTCGACGCCGGCCTGTCTGTAGTCGAGCGGGTTCATGAACGTGGATCGTGTGCCGGTAGACTTGCCGCACGCCGCGCACACAAAATGGGGCGCGCGAATTGTAAGGCCGCAGGGCGCCGCCGCGCCGCGATCTGCCGATGAACCACCGCCCGCGCCAGCTGGCCCTCGATCTCGTCCAGCCGCTTCGTCCATCGCTCGACAACTTCGTCGTCGGCGGCAACGCCGAGGCCGTTGCGGCCCTGCGCGCCATGGCCGCCGGCGGCGGCGAGAAGTTCGTGCTGCTCTGGGGCGCCGAGGGCAGCGGCCGCAGCCACCTGCTGCGCGCCGTGGCCGCAAGCGCGGCGAGCTGCTGGATCGATCCGGAAACGCGCGAGCCGGCATTCGACCCTGCGTTGCGGATCTATGTCGCCGATGACGTGGACCGCTACGACGCCGGACTGCAGCAGCGCCTTTTCGTGCTGCAGAACGATGTCCGCGCCGCGCGCGATGCGGTGCTGCTCGCCAGCGCGAGCGCCCCGCCGGGCCGGCTCGCCCTGCGCGAGGACGTCCGCACGCGGCTCGCGTGGGGGCTGGTGTACCAGCTGCACGCGCTCACGGATGCCGAGAAAGAGCAGGCGCTGCGCACGCACGGCGCTTCGCGCGGCATCGAGCTCAGCTCCGAAGTCCTGGGCTACCTGATGACGCACATGCCGCGTGACCTCAGCACGCAGATCGCGATCCTCGACGCGCTCGACGCCTATGCCCTCGCGGCCAAGCGCGCAATCACCGTGCCGCTGATCCGCGAGTGGGCACAGGCTCCTGCGTAGAATCCACCGGATGCAGCTGGCGCTCTTCGACCTCGATCACACCCTGCTGCCGATTGACAGTGCGGACACCTGGTCGCACCACGTCGTGCGCCGTGGCGGACTCGACCCGGCCGCCTACACGGCGCGCATCGAGCGCTTTGCCGACGAATACCGCGCCGGCACGTTCGACGTCGATGCCTATGTGCGCTTCCAGATGGAGCTGCTGGCGGCGTTTCCGCGCGAGGCGCTCGACGCCTGGCACGCCGAATTCATGGAGAGCCACGTCACTCCGGCGATGCGCGAGCAGGCGCGGCGGCTGGTCGACAGCCATCGCGCCCGCGGCCACGAACTGGCGCTGGTCACCGGAACCAATGCCTACGTCGTCACGCCGATCGCACGCGCGTTCGGCATCGACCACGTGCTGGCGGTCGAGCCGGAGGAGCGGTCGGGACGGTTCACCGGCGGGGTAGTCGGCACGCACACCTACCAGGACGGCAAGGTGCGCAAGGTGGAAGTCTGGCTGGCCGAGCGCGGTCGCTCGCTCGCGGACACCGTCACCACCTTCTACAGCGACTCGATCAACGACCTGCCGCTACTCGAGCGCGTCACTTTTCCGGTCGTCACCAACGGCGATGCGCGGCTGCAGGCCATCGCGCGCGAGCGGGGGTGGCCGACCCTGCAACTGTTCGAGACTGCCCATGCGTGATCACCGGCCGGTCGGGGAGCGGCCCGCATGATCCGCCGCGTCATCGAGCGGGTGTCGACGCTCTTCTCGCGGGGACCACGCAAGCCGCGTGGCCCGAAGCACATCGGTGCGGCCGAGCACGGCATCAACCAGGAGCTCATCGCGCGTTCCGCGCTGCGCGTCTGCGAGACGTTGCAGAAGGCCGGTCACCGTGGTTACCTGGTCGGCGGTGCGGTGCGTGACCTGCTGCTCGGCGTCGCGCCGAAAGACTTCGACGTCGCGACCGACGCGACCCCGGAGCAGGTGAAGTCGCACTTCAGGCGCGCGATCATCATCGGGCGCCGCTTCCGGCTGGTACACGTGATGTTCGGCCAGGAGACGATCGAGGTGTCGACCTTCCGTGCGCTCGACAATCCGGACCGACTGACCGACGCGCACGGCCGCGTGCTGGCGGACAACCTGTTCGGCCAGCAGCACGAGGACGCCACGCGCCGCGACTTCACGGTCAACGCGCTCTACTACGACCCGGCCACGCGCGAGGTGATCGACTATCACGACGGCGTCAAGGACCTGCGACGCAAGCGCCTGCGCATGATCGGTGATCCGGAAGCGCGCTATCGCGAAGACCCGGTGCGCATGCTGCGCGCAGTGCGTTTCGCCGCGAAGCTCGGCTTCGAGATCGACGAGGCCACGCGCGAACCGATTCCGCGGCTGGCGGGACTGATCGAAAACGTACCGGCGGCGCGGCTCTTCGACGAGATGCTGAAGCTGCTGACCAGCGGCCACTCGGTCGCGTGCATCGCGCGCCTGCGCACCGAGGGACTGCACCACGGGCTGCTGCCCCTGCTCGACGTGATCCTCGAGCAGCCGGCCGGCGAGCGCTTCGTGCTGCAGGCGCTGGCGCGCACGGACGAACGCGTGCGTTCCGGCAAGTCGATTTCGCCCGGTTTCCTGTTCGCGACGCTGCTCTGGCACGACGTGCTGGTCAAATGGAACGCGCGCACGGCGCGCGGCGAACACCGCATCCCGGCCCTGCACCTTGCCATCGACGACACGCTGGACGCCCAGACCGAGAAGCTCGCGATCCAGCGCCGCTTCGTGTCCGACATGCGGGAGATCTGGGGACTGCAACCGCGCTTCGAGCGGCGCAGTGGTCGCTCACCGTTCCGGCTGCTCGAGCACCTGCGATTCCGCGCCGGTTATGATTTCCTGTTGCTGCGCGCCGCGGCCGATGAGGTTACGGCCGAGCTGGCCGACTGGTGGACCCGCTTCGCGCACGCAGCGCCGGAGGAGCGCGAAGCACTGGTGCAGCAGGTCGCGCACAGTTCCGCCGAAGCGCCGGGGAGAAAACGGCGGCGGCGCCCGCGCAACAAGAATGCGATGCGCGGGGAGCCGAACACCGTGGGAAGCGAAAGCAGCAGCGGGACTTGACTGACGCCTGTGAAGCGGATTGCGTACATCGGTCTGGGATCGAACCAGGGGGAGGTCACCGAGGCCCTGAACTCGGCGATCGAATCCCTGCGCTCGATCGAGCAGAGCGAACTCATCGCGGTCTCGCCGTTCTACCGCTCGGCGCCGATTGATGCCCCCGGTCCCGACTTTCTGAATGCGGTCGTCAAGCTCGAAACGGCCCTCGAACCGTATGCGCTGTTGCTGCACCTGCTCGACATCGAGCTGATGCTCGGGCGCAAGCGGCGCGGCCTCAAGAAGAACGCGCCGCGCAACGTCGACCTTGACCTGCTGCTGGTCGGCGACATCATTATCCAGAGCACCCCGCTGACGTTGCCGCACCCGCGGCTGCACCTGCGCGCCTTCGTGTTGCGCCCGCTGCTCGATCTGGCGCCGGATATCCGCATCCCGGGCCAGGGTCCGGCCGCGTCGTTCCTCGATGCGGTCGAAGACCAGAAGATCGAGCCTGTCGAGGCGCCAGCCGCGCCCTGATCCGGAGCGCCCAATGTCTGGATTGCCGGTCGTCGTATCGACGACGTTGCTGCTGATTGGCTCCAACGTCTTCATGACCTTCGCCTGGTACGCACACCTGCGCAACCTGAACGACAAGCCGTTCTGGATCGCAGCGCTCGTGAGCTGGGGCGTGGCGCTGTTCGAGTACCTGCTGCAGGTTCCGGCCAATCGCATCGGCTACACGCAGTATTCGCTGGCGCAGCTCAAGATCCTGCAGGAGGTCATCACGCTCGCGGTCTTCGTGCCTTTCGCCGTCCTCTACATGAAGGAGGCGCCGCGTCTCGACTACCTCTGGGCCGCGCTGTGTCTGATGGCGGCGGTGTACTTCATGTTTCGCGGTCACGCATGATCGCCGGCCGCTATCGCTACATCGCGGTCGAGGGGCCGATCGGAGCGGGCAAGACCTCGCTGACACGCAGGCTGGCGCAGCACCACGGCGGGCACACGCTGCTCGAGAAGCCCGAAGCGAATCCGTTCCTCGAGCGCTTCTATGGCGACCGCGCGCGCTATGCGCTGCAGACTCAACTGTTCTTCCTGTTCCAGCGCGTACAGCAGCTCGCCGAGCTGCGCCAGCTGGATCTGTTCCGCGAACTGCTGTTCGCCGATTTCCTGCTGGACAAGGACCCGTTGTTCGCGCGCCTGACGTTGACGGACGAGGAACTGCGCCTTTACGAGCAGATCCTCGCACACCTGCGTCCGCAGACGCCGCCGCCGGACCTGGTGATCGCGCTGCAGGCGAGCCCTGCGACGCTGGCAGAGCGCGTGGTCCGGCGCGGTAATCCCGTCGAGGCGCGGGTGACCGAGGACTATCTTGCCGCTCTGGTGGAAAGTTATGCAGACTTCTTCCACCACTATGACGAAGCGCCGGTACTGATCGTGAACACCGAGCACCTGAATCCAGTCGACAGCGACGCGGATTTCAGCCTGCTGCTCGACCGCATCGCGCGGTTGCGCGGCCGGCGCGAGTACTTCAACCTCGCCGCATGAAGGTGGAGGTCAGGACATGAGCACGCATCCCCAGTCTGCGATCACCAGCACGCGCAAACCAGTCACGCTACCGCGGCTGCGCGAGATGCGCGCTGGCGGCGAGCCAATTGCGATGCTGACCTGCTACGACGCCAGCTTCGCCAGACTGCTCGACGCCACCGCGGTCGACTCCATCCTGGTCGGCGATTCGCTCGGCATGGTCGTGCAGGGGCTCGACTCGACGCTGCCGGTCACACTCGACGAGGTCGCGTATCACACGCGCTGCGTCGCCCGCGGCGTGCAGGCCGCCTGGCTTATCGCCGACATGCCATTCGGGAGCTATCAGCAGGGCCCGCAACAGGCGTTTGCCAGCGCCGTGGCGCTGATGCAGGCCGGCGCGAAAATGGTCAAGCTCGAAGGGGGTGCCTGGCTCGCACCAACGATAGCGTTCCTCGTCGAGCGCGGCATCCCGGTCTGCGCCCACCTCGGCCTGACGCCGCAGTCGGTGCACGCGCTCGGCGGCTACCGTATCCAGGGCCGTAGCGAGGACGAGGCCGCGCGCTTGATCGCGGACGCACGGGCGTTGGATGCCGCCGGCGCCGCGATGCTCGTGCTCGAATTGATCCCGGCGGCGCTCGCGGCCCGCGTCACCGCAGCGGTCGGGATGCCGACGATCGGCATCGGCGCCGGCCGCGAGGTCTCGGGACAGGTGCTGGTACTGCACGACATGCTGGACATCTATCCGGGGCGCAAGCCGCGCTTCGTGCGCAACTTCATGCAGGGCCAGCCGGATATCGCGGCCGCGCTGGCCGCGTACGTCGCCGCCGTTAAGGATCGCAGTTTCCCGGCACCCGAGCACGCCTACTAGACCGCTGGCCGGGCGCACCGTGCGGGGCCTTCTTCCGGGTCTTTTCGACCGCTGATTCGCCCGTGCGATCCGGCCTGCAACAGGCCCTACAATCCGCCGCCTTGCCTCCGCTCCGCCCCGGCGGCTACCGACCATGAAAGTCGTCCACACGATCGAGGCCTTGCGCGACCAGCTGCGCGGACAGAACCGCATCGCGTTCGTGCCGACCATGGGCAACCTCCATGCGGCGCACCTGTCGCTGATGGCCATGGCGCACCAGCACGGCGACCCGGTGGTGGCATCGATCTTCGTCAACCGGCTGCAGTTCGGTCCGAACGAGGACTTCGACAAGTATCCCCGCACGCTGCAGGAAGACATCGACAAGCTGCAGAAGCAGAACCGCGTTTACGTGCTGTTCGCGCCGAACGAGCAGGAGATGTACCCGGAGCCACAGAACTACCGCGTGCAGCCACCGCATGACCTCGGCGACATCCTCGAGGGCGAGTTCCGGCCCGGCTTCTTCATCGGTGTCAGCACCGTCGTGCTGAAGCTGTTCTCCTGCGCGCAGCCGCGCGTCGCAGTGTTCGGCAAGAAGGACTACCAGCAGCTGATGATCGTGCGCAACATGTGCCGTCAGTTCGCGCTGCCGACCGAGATCGTCCCGCACGAAACGGTCCGCGATCCGGACGGTCTGGCGCTTTCGTCGCGCAACCGCTTCCTGAGCGAGGCCGAGCGCAAGGAAGCGCCGCGCCTGTATGCAACGCTGAACGCGGTGCGCGATCAGGTGCGCGGCGGCGAGACCGACATCGCGAGGATCGAACATGACGCCACGCGCGAACTGGCCGCGGCTGGCTGGAAGGTGGACTATGTGTCGGTGCGCCGCCGCCGCGACCTGAAGGCGCCTGAAGCCGGAGAGATCGCGGCCGGCGAGCCCATGGTGGTACTGACCGCCGCAAAGCTCGGCGCCACGCGACTGATCGACAACCTGGAGATCTGATGGCCGCGCGCGAGATGGAATATGTCGGCTTCTGGGCGCGTGTCCTGGCCGCGCTGATCGACAGTGTGCTGGTGCTGCTCGTGATCGGGCCGGTGCTCTACTGGATCTATGGCCCAAGCTATCTCGCGACTGCCGGCCTCGGCGGCGCCGCCGGGACGGTGGACGTCCTGCTCAACTGGGTCTTTCCCGCGGTCGCGGTGGTCGTGTTCTGGATCTACCGCCAGGCCACACCCGGCAAGATGGTGATCGGCGCGAAGATCGTCGACGCCACGACGGGCATGCCGCCGACGACCGGGCAGCTGATCGGTCGCTACCTTGGGTACTACGTGTCGATGATTCCGTGCTTCCTCGGCATGCTGTGGATCGCTTTCGACGCGCGCAAACAGGGCTGGCACGACAAGCTGGCCGGCACCGTCGTCATCAAGGACCGCCGCTAGCGCCCTGCCGTCATTTGGCCGGCGCCAGCGATTGACCGATAATCGCGGCCCGCGCCGGGATGGCGGAACTGGTAGACGCACGGGACTCAAAATCCCGCGGTAGCAATACCGTGCGAGTTCGATTCTCGCTCCCGGCACCAAGGTTGAACGAAGCCGGGTTACCGCGGGATTTCGTAGAAGGCTAACGTCGGCGCAGCCGAGGTTAAGCTTGCAAGGCGAGCGGCCGGAAACAGAACCGCGCAGGCGCAGCCGGAGCGTCTGCAAAACTCGGTAGCAATACCGTGCGAGTTCGATTCTCGCTCCCGGCGCCAACGGAATTTCACTCATGGCCGGTAAAGCCATGCAGGCTCTCGACGAACTCACCCTCGACGATTTCGACTTCGCCCTGCCACCCGAACTGATCGCGCAGCACCCGCTGCCGGAACGGACGGCGAGCCGGCTGCTGCATGTCGCTGCCGAAGGGCTGCACGATCTCGCATTCACCGCGATCGAGCGCCTGCTTTTCCCTGGTGACCTGCTGGTATTCAACGACACGCGAGTGATCAAGGCTCGGCTCCTCGGGCGCAAGCCCACCGGCGGGCGCGTCGAAGCGCTGGTCGAGCGCGTGCTGGAGCCGACGCTCGCGCTGGCAATGGTGCGCACCAGCCACAGACCGGCGTACGGAACGACGTTCATGTTCGGCGACGTGCGGGGAACGGTCGAAGGGCGTAGCGACGATTTTTTCCTGCTGCGATTCGATGCCGAAGTCGAGACCGTGATGGCCCGCCTTGGTCATGTGCCATTGCCACCGTACATCGCGCATCCCGACGATGCCGAGGACGCCGAGCGCTACCAGACGGTCTACGCAGCCCAGCCGGGCGCGGTGGCGGCGCCGACCGCAGGTCTGCACTTCAGCCGCGAACTGCTCGATCGGCTGCAGACGCGCGGCGTCGAGTGCGCGACGCTGACGCTGCACGTTGGCGCCGGTACCTTCCAGCCCGTCCGAACGCGGAACCTCGCCGAACACCGGATGCACAGCGAGTGGTTCGAGATCAGCCCCGCCGCCGCGGTCGCAATCAACGCCGCGCGCGCTGGGCGGCGCCGCGTGGTAGCGGTCGGCACCACGAGTCTGCGTGCACTCGAATCCGCCGGGTCCGACGGGGCCGTACGCACCGGCGCGGGCGAAACACGGCTCTTCATCACTCCCGGGTACCGGTTCAGGGTCGTCGATGCGCTCCTCACGAACTTCCACCTGCCGAAGTCGACGCTGCTGATGCTCGTGTCCGCCTTCGCCGGACTCGACACCATTCGCGCGGCGTATGCGCATGCCGTCGCGCAGCGCTACCGCTTCTTCTCCTACGGCGACGCGATGTTTCTCGAGCGCCGCGCAGCGGCTTCCCTATGACTGCCGGATTCGAACTGCTGGCCACTGACGGCGCCGCGCGCCGCGGACGCATGATGCTGAACCACGGCGCCGTCGACACGCCGGCGTTCATGCCGGTCGGCACGTACGGCACGGTCAAGGCGATGGCGCCGACAGAGCTTGTCGATGCCGGCGCACAGATCGTGCTCGGCAACACCTTTCACCTGTGGCTGCGACCCGGGCTCGACGTGATCGGCGCGCACGGCGGACTGCATCGCTTCATGGGCTGGAGCCGGCCGATCCTGACAGATTCCGGTGGCTTCCAGGTGTTTTCGCTCGGCCCGCTGCGCAAGATCGCAGAGGAAGGAGTGCGTTTCGCCTCGCCTATCAACGGCGACCGTCTGCTCCTGACGCCGGAGGAGTCGATGCACATCCAGACCGTGCTCGACTCTGACATCGCGATGGTGTTCGACGAGTGCACCCCGTACGAGATCGACGGCCGACCGGCGACCCGCGACGAAGCCGCGGCCTCGATGCGCCTGTCGCTGCGCTGGGCGCAGCGCAGCCGCGACGAATTCAACCGGCTCGGCGACGCGCGTGCCCGCAGCAATGCCATTTTCGGGATCGTGCAGGGCGGCATGTACGAGTCGTTGCGCGACGAGTCCCTCGGCGGACTGGTCGACGTCGGCTTCGACGGCTACGCGATCGGCGGCCTGTCTGTCGGCGAACCGAAGGAAGACATGCTGCGCGTCCTTGCGCACATTGCGCCGCAGCTGCCGCGCGATCGTCCTCGCTACCTGATGGGCGTCGGTACGCCCGAGGACCTGCTCGACGGCGTTGCCGCCGGCATCGACATGTTCGACTGCGTGATGCCGACCCGCAACGCGCGCAACGGGTGGCTCTTCACGCGCTACGGCGAGCTGAAGGTGCGCAACGCCCGCTATCGCGACGATCTCGCCCCGGTCGAGCCCGGCTGCGCCTGCCCGACGTGCCGGCAGTTCACGCGGGCCTATCTGCATCACCTGCAGCGGATCAACGAGATCCTCGGGGCGCGCCTGAACACGCTGCACAACCTGCACTTTTACCTGAACCTGATGCGCGACGCCCGCGCCGCCATCGAAGGGGGCCGCTTCGAGGCCTTCCGCCGGGAATTCACCGAGCTGCGCAAGCACGGCGTCTGAGGGCGCTGCACCCTATAATCCGCCGGTTCCGGCCGGCCGCGGACTGCGGCGTGTCGGCTTTACCGCTTCAAATCGACAGGAATCCCATGTTCTTCATCGCCAATGCCTACGCCCAGGGTGCACCGGCTGCACAGTCGGGCTCCGAAGGGTCGCTGATGTCGATCGGCTTCATGGTCGTCATTTTCATCGTCTTCTACTTCCTGCTGATCCGGCCGCAGGTCAAACGGCAGAAGGAACACAAGTCGATGGTCGACGCGCTCAGCAAGGGCGACGAGGTTGTGACCGCCGGTGGAATCGTCGGCAAGATCACCGAGATCGCGGACCAGTACGTCACGCTTCAGGTCGCATCCGTCAATGGCCAGCCGGTGCAACTCTCTGTGCAGCGCGCCGCCGTCCAGACGCTGCTGCCCAAGGGCACGGTCAAGTCGCTGTAGACAACCGATGTCGACTGCAGCCCCGAAGGTGCCTGCCGCGTCCAAGTCTTTGCACTCGGGTCGGGCGCACGGCCGCTCCGAAGCCCGACCCGCATTTTAGGTCGCGCGAACGCACGTGCGCCGCGCAAGCGGCGCGTACGCGAGCGCGAAAAACATGAACCGCTACCCCCTCTGGAAATATATCGTCATCGCGGTCGCGCTGCTGATCGGTGCGATGTACACGCTGCCGAACTTCTTCGGTGAATCGCCTGCGGTGCAGGTCTCGTCCGGCAAGCCCACCATCAGGGTCGACGCTGCGCTCATGGCGCGGGTCGAAGGGCTGCTGCAAGAGGCGAAGCTGCCGACCACCGGCATCTTCTTCGACACGCTGACGCTGAACTCGACCGTGCGGGCGCGCTTTGCCGATACCGACCTGCAGCTGCAGGCGAAGGACCTCCTGCAGAAGGCGCTCAATCCCAACCCGGACGACGCCTCCTATGTCGTCGCGCTGAACCTGATCTCGAATACGCCGGCATGGCTCAAGGCCCTGCATGCGCTGCCGATGTACCTCGGCCTTGACCTGCGCGGCGGCGTTCACTTTCTGCTGCAGGTGGACATGCGCGCCGCAGTGGACAAGCGGCTAGAGACCTTCAGCTCGGACATCCGCACGCTGCTGCGCGAGAAGAACGTCCGCCACGCCGGTATCACCAAGACGACCGGCAGCATCGAGATCAAGTTCCGCGACGTCGAGACGCGCGCACGCGCCGAAGACCTGATCCGCGGACAGCTGCGCGAGCTGACGCTGAGGGAGGAAGGCACAGGCCCTGACTTCAGCCTGATCGCAACGCTGTCGCCGGCAGCGCAGAAGGACATCCAGGACAGCGCGCTGAAGCAGAACATCACCACGCTGCACAACCGAGTCAACGAACTCGGCGTGGCCGAGCCGGTAATCCAGCAGCAGGGGGCGGACCGGATCGTCGTGCAGCTGCCGGGGGTGCAGGACGTCGCGCGCGCCAAGCAGATCCTCGGACGCACCGCCACGCTCGAGATCCGCATGGTCGACCAGGAGGCAATGGCCTCGGGCGCGGCGGGTGCACTGACGGTACCGGAGCGCAAGCCCGACGGTACGGTGACGTCGGTCACGCTGAAGCGCGAAGTAGTCGTCACCGGCAACCAGCTGAACAACGCCTCGGCGACGATCGACAGCCAGACACAGCGGCCGGCGGTGTCGGTGCGGCTCGACGAGGCCGGCGGCCGTGCGATGCGCGCCATCACGCGCGACAACATCGGCAAGCTGATGGCGATCGTGCTTTACGAGAAGGGCAAGGGTGAGGCGATCTCCGTCGCGCGCATCCAGGGCGAGTTCGGCAACCAGTTCCAGATCACCGGCAACTTCACGGTGCAGGAGACGACCGACCTCGCGCTGCTGATCCGGTCGGGTTCGCTGGCGGCGCCGATGGAGATCATCGAGGAGCGCACGATCGGCCCGAGCCTGGGCCGCGAGAACATCGAGCGCGGATTCCGCTCGACGCTCTACGGCTTTGCGGCGATCGCGACCTTCATGATCCTGTACTACCACGTATTCGGCCTGATCTCGGTGCTGTCCCTCTCGGTCAACGTGATGCTGCTGATCGCGCTGCTGTCGCTGCTGCAGGCGACGCTGACGTTGCCTGGCATCGCGGCGATCGCGCTCACGCTCGGCATGGCGATCGATGCCAACGTGCTGATCAACGAGCGCGTGCGCGAGGAACTGCGCAACGGCCGCAGCGCGCAGCAGGCGATCAGCGAAGGCTACGAGAAGGCGTTCGCGACGATCCTGGACTCGAACGTGACGACGCTGATTGCCGGCATTGCACTGCTGCTGTTCGGCTCGGGACCGGTGCGCGGATTTGCCGTAGTGCACTGCCTCGGCATCTTGACCTCGATCTTCTCGGCGGTGTTCGTGTCACGCGCAATCGTCAACATCGTGTACGGCTACCGCAAGCGCCTGCAGTCGATCTCGGTCGGCCAGATCTGGCGCCCCGGCGCCGCAGCGGCGAAATAGGCAGAGGCGAAGATGGAGTTCTTCCGCATCCGGCGCACGATTCCGTTCATGCGCTATTCGCTGATCCTGAATGCGATCAGCTTCATCTCCTTCGGCGTTGCAGTCGCCTTCCTGCTGACGCGTGGACTTAATCTGTCGGTCGACTTCACCGGCGGCACGGTCATCGAGATCAGCTATCCGCAGGCCGCCAACCTCGAGCAGATCCGCGGCGCGATCGAGCAGCAGGGCTTTGGCGAGTCGCAGGTGCAGAACTTCGGCACCTCGCGCGACGTGCTGATCCGCCTGCCGCTGGAAAAGGGCACGACCTCGGGTCAGCAGGCCGAGCGCCTGATGCAGACGCTGAAGGGGCAGGACGCGAACGTCGAACTCAAGCGGGTCGAGTTCGTCGGCCCCGCGGTCGGCGAGGAGCTCGCGCACGACGGCGCGCTGGCGCTGCTGCTGGTCGTTGTCGGCATCATGATCTACCTGGCGTTCCGCTTCGAGTGGAAGTTCTCGGTCGCGGCGATCGTCGCCAATCTGCACGACGTCGTGCTGGTGATCGGGATGTTCGCGATCTTCCGCTGGGAGTTCTCGCTGCCGGTGCTCGCCGCGGTGCTCGCCGTGCTCGGCTATTCGGTCAACGAGTCCGTCATCATCTTTGACCGCGTGCGCGAGCACTTCAAGAAGTTCCGCAAGATGACAACCGTCGAGGTGATCGACAGCGCGATCACGGCGACGATCTCACGCACGATCATCACGCATGGCTGCACGCTCGCAATGACGCTGTCAATGTACTTCTTCGGCGGTCCGGCGCTGCACCACTTCGCGCTGGCGCTGACAATCGGCATCATCTTCGGCATCTACTCGTCGGTCTTCGTCGCTGCGGCGATCGCGATGTACCTCGGCGTCAAGCGCGAGGACCTCGTCAAGGCGGTCAAGAAGGAGGACGAGCAGCAGCTCGTGCCCTAGGCGCCCAACCAGCGGGTGACCTCTACGCCGGTCAGGCGCGCCGCGCGAGTTCGGCGGCCTTGCCGATATATGTCGACGGCGTCAGCGCCAGCAGTTGCTCGCGCGCATCGGCGGGCAGGTCGAGCCCCAGGATGAACTCGTGCAGCGCCTCGCGCGTGATGCCCTTGCCGCGCGTCAGCGCCTTGAGCTGCTCGTATGGGTTCGGAATGCCATAGCGCCGCATCACCGTCTGCACCGGCTCGGCGAGCACTTCCCAGGCGTCCGCGAGATCGGCACGCAGGCGCTCCTCGTTGACTTCGAGCTTGCGCAGGCCACGCAGGCAGGCCTCGATGCCGACCAGCGAGTACCCGAACGCGACGCCCAGATTGCGCAGCACGGTCGAGTCCGTCAGGTCGCGCTGCCAGCGCGACACCGGCAGCTTCTCCGCCAGATGGCGCAGCAGTGCATTGGCGAGCCCGAAGTTGCCCTCGGAGTTCTCGAAGTCGATCGGATTGACCTTGTGCGGCATCGTCGAGGAGCCGACTTCGCCCGGCTTCAGCTTCTGCCGGAAGTAGCCCAGCGCGATGTAGCCCCAGACGTCGCGATCGAGGTCGATCAGCACCGTGTTGGCGCGCGCGACCGCATCGAATAACTCGGCCATATAGTCGTGCGGCTCGATCTGGATCGTGTGGGTGCTGAACTCGAGGCCGAAACCCTCGACGACGTTGCGGGCGAACTTCTCCCAGTCGATCGACGGGTACGCGGCGAGATGCGCGTTGTAGTTACCGACCGCGCCGTTCATCTTCGCGAACATCGGTACGCGGGCGATCGCGTCGATCGCCCCGGCCAGCCGTACGGCGACGTTGGCGAATTCCTTGCCGACCGTCGTCGGGCTCGCCGGCTGGCCATGCGTGCGCGACAGCATCGGCAGCTCGGCGTGGCTGTGTGCGAGTTCGCGCAGCAGCGCATGGACGCCGCGCAACCGGCCCTGAAGCACGAAGCGACCGCGCTCGAGCATCAGCGCGTGCGCGACGTTGTTGATGTCCTCAGAAGTGCACGCGAAGTGGATGAACTCCGAGGCGTGCGCCAGCGCCGGAACGTCCTGCGTGCGACGCCGGACGAAGTACTCGACGGCCTTGACGTCGTGGTTGGTCTCGGCCTCGATCGCCTTGATCTCAGTGCAGTCGTCGATGTCGAAGTCGGTGACGAGCTGGCGCAGGCGCGCCTCGGCCTCGCGCGGCAGACGCGGCAGTTCCGGCAGACCGAGCATCGACAGGTTTACCAGCCACTCGACCTCGACGCGCAGCCGCTCCCGCATGAACGCGTACTCGGAAAAGACCTCGCGCAGCTCGGCCGTCTGGCGGCCATAGCGGCCGTCGAGCGGCGACAGTGCGGTCAGGGAAAGCAGTTCGAGGGACACGGCGGGTCCGCAGACACGGGTGCTACGACCGGTGAACTCGCAGGCAAGCGCAACGAGTGTAGCAAAGCAGCATCATTCCTTCGCGCGCGAGGCATGCCGGGCACCGCGCGCAGCGGGCCTCCCGATATACTGGGCTACCGCTGCGCAACACGACATCTTCGCCTGTGACCAAAAGCATTCGCCTGCTGGGCTCGTTGACCAGCCCGTACGTGCGCAAGGTGCGCATCGTGATGGCGGAAAAGCGCATCGACTACCACCTCGAACTCGAGGATGTCTGGGCGCCCGACACGCGCATCCAGGAGGCCAATCCGCTCGGCAAGGTTCCCTGCCTGATCATGGAAGACGGCGGCGCTGTCTTCGACTCGCGCGTGATCTGCGAATACCTCGACGGCATGACCCCGGTCGCCAAGCTGATCCCGCCGTCGGGACGCGAACGCGCCGAGGTTCGCACCTGGGAAGCGCTCGCCGACGGCGTGATCGACGCCGCGATCCTCGCGCGGCTGGAACAGACGCAGCGGCCGCCCGAGCAGCAGAGTCCGAAGTGGATCGATCGGCAGATGGGCAAGGTGCACGCCGGCGTCGCCGCGATGAGCAGCGGCCTCGGCGACAAGGCTTGGTGCAATGGCCAGGCCTATTCGCTCGCCGACATCGCGATCGGCTGCGCGCTGGGCTACATCGACTTCCGCTTCGCGTCGATCGACTGGCGTGGCGACTACCCGAATCTCGGGCGCCACTACGAGAAGCTGGCGGCGCGGCCGTCGTTCGTCGATACGCAGCCGCCGAAGTAGCGCCGCCTCGACCGCAGCTCAGGCGAAATCGGGACCGATGCGGTCGATGCGGTCGGTGCAGAACGCGTCCGCACCCCAGTCGAGCAGTTCGCGCGCACGCTGCGGTTCGTTCACCGTGTAACAGAACAGCCAGTAGCCGGCGCGCTTGACGTGCGCCGCCTGCACGGCCGTCAGGTGGCGATGGCTGACGTGCAGCGACGCCGCGCCGAGACGTTCCATTGCGGCTTCCCAGTTGCGCTCGATCCGCTCGACCAGCAGTGCGCGCGGCAGTGCCGGCTCAGCGGCCCGCGCGGCCTCGAGGGCCGGGACCGAGAACGACGAGAGCAGCGGAATGCGCGCATGCGGCCCGGCGGATGATCCGCCCCCCGTGTCCGCAAGATCCGCATAGGCGGAAGCAACGACGCGAGCCACCGCCGCGCCGGTGCGGACTTCGTGTCCCGGCGCCGGCTTGATCTCGACATTCGGCCAGATCGAATGCTCGCGGCAGAAGTCAAGTGCCTGCACCAGCGTCGGTATCGGTTCACCGGCGAAGGCAGGCGAGTGCCATGCGCCCGCGTCGAGTACCGTGAGTTCGCCCGCGCTGCGGGCAGTCACGTCGCCCTGCTGACCGGTCGTGCGCATCAGAGTCGCGTCGTGCATCAGCACCGGCACTTCGTCGCGTGGGAGCATCGCGTCGAATTCGACCGCGCGGAAGCCGTGATTCCAGCCGATGCGCAGCGCGGCCAGCGTGTTCTCGGGCGCCAGCGCGCCGGCACCCCGGTGTGCCAGCACGCGCGGCCACGGCCAGGGTTGGAAGTGACTCATGCGCAGCCTCTAAGCATGCCGCTTCAGGCCCGGGTCGCCCGGCGCACGTAGATCATCTTCTCGACCCGAGCCACGACCATGCCTTCCGCGTCGCGGACTTCGATCGGAAACAGGTGCAGGTGGCGTGCGCCGTCGACCGTCATCCGCTGCATGCGCTGCAGGTCGTTCTCCCCGAGTTCCAGCCGGGCCCAGACGCGGCCGCGTGCCGGCGCGAGCAGTTCGACCGACCCGGCGCGGTCCCAGACCAGGAACTCCGGCCCCAGCTGTTGCTGCACCATCAGCGCCGGAAAGGCGTCCGCCATCGCATACAACGCGGCTCCGCTATGCGCCGGGCCGGGGCCGAGGGCCCCGCGCGGACGCAGCGCCAGCGTGACCGAGCGCCAGTCGGGAGCGATGTGCTCGACCCGGATTCCGTTCGCGACATGCGCCGGCCGGAGGTTCGAGATCAGTCGGTGCCAGCGGACCGAACTCATCGAGCGCCACCGAGCGGAATCATCGGGGCAGTGTAAGCGGCTTTGCGGCGCTATCGCCGCGCGTTTCGGGCGCTGCTAACCTCGCGCGCCATGACCACTGCCCTCGGCCATTTGCGTGTGCTCGACCTGACGCGGGTGCTCGCGGGGCCGTGGTGCACGCAACTGCTGGCCGACCTCGGTGCAGACGTGATCAAGATCGAGCGTCCGGGCAGCGGCGACGACACGCGCGCCTGGGGACCGCCCTACCTTACCGACACGGACGGTCGCGAGACCAGCGAGGCTGCCTATTACCTCGCTGCGAACCGCAACAAGCGCTCGGTCACCATCGACATCACACGGCCCGAGGGCCAGGATCTCGTGCGACGCCTCGCGCAGCAGTCCGACGTCGTCGTGGAGAACTACAAGGTCGACCAGCTCAAATCGCTGGGACTCGACTACGACGCGCTGTCGCGCGGACACCCGCGACTCATCTACTGCTCGATTACCGGATTCGGCCAGACCGGCCCGCACCGCGAGCGGCCGGGATACGACTTCATCATCCAGGGCAGCGGCGGATTCATGTCGATCACCGGGGAGCGCGACGACCGCCCCGGAGGCGGCCCGCAGAAGGCGGGCGTGGCGGTCAGCGACCTGATGACCGGCATGTACGCGACCGTGGCGATCCTGGCAGCGCTCGCGCATCGCGAACGCAGTGGCACCGGACAGCACATCGACCTCGCGCTCTACGACGTCATGCTCGCGATGCTCGCGAACATGAACATGAACTACCTGACGAGCGGCCGCGCGCCGGGCCGCGCGGGCAACGCACATCCGAACATCGTTCCGTATCAGGTCTTCGCTGCGGCGGACGGCCACCTGATCGTCGCGGTCGGTAACGATTCGCAGTACGCCAAGTTCTGCGAGGTTGCAGGGCGGCCGGACCTTGCCGCTGATCCGCGCTTCGTGCGCAACGCGGATCGCGTTCGCCACCGCTCGGTGCTGGTGCCGATGCTGGAGGAGGTCGTGCGTCAGCACACCGTCGCGTGGTGGCTCGATGCGCTCGATGCGGCCAAGGTGCCCTGCGGCCCCATCAACGACATCGCGCATGCGCTGGCGGACCCACAGGTGGCCGCGCGCGGCATGCGCATCGACCTGCCCCATCCGCTGGCCGGGACGGTGCCGCTGGTCGCCAACCCGATCCATCTTTCACGGACCGCGGCGACCTACGAACGCGCACCACCCCTGCTCGGCCAGCACACCGACGACGTGCTGCGGGACCTGCAGCTGGGCGCGACCGAAATCGCAGCACTGAGGTCAGCGGGGATCGTGTGATCGCCGCGCTGCACCTGGTAATCCAGGGCCGCGTGCAGGGCGTCGGCTTTCGCCATGCGATGTGCAAGCAGGCGACGCTGCTCGGCCTAGAGGGCTGGGTGCGCAACCGCGGCGACGGCAGCGTCGAGGCGGTCGTGGTCGGACCCGCCGAGCACGTCGACCTGCTGCACGCCTGGTGCTGGCGTGGCCCGCCCGGCGCCCGGGTCGCCGTCGTCACGCGCCGGGCCGCGACGGCCGCCGAAGAGGACGACGCGCTCGGCGGTGGCTTCGCGCAGCGACCGAACCTCTGACGACCGGCGCGAAGCGCCGATGCAGCCCCGATCTCAGGCGCCGGGCGAGTAGATGCGGGTGTCGAACTGGGGATAGGTGAGCGCGGTCAGCACGTGGTCACGCCACGCGCCGTTGATGAACAGATAGTTGCGGGCCAGCCCCTCGACCTGAAACCCGAGGCGCTGCAGCAGGCGCGCGCTGCGCTGGTTCTCGGGCACGTGGTTGGCCTGCACCCGGTGCAGCCGCAGGCCCCGGAACGCATGATCCAGCGCAGCCTGCAGCGCTTCGAACATCAGGCCCCGCCCCTGGCATCGACCATCGGCGGCGTAACCGAGCATGCAGGACTGGAACGGTCCGCGCACGATCTGCGTGAAATTGACGCGACCCACGATCCGGTCGGGATCGTCTCGGAGCAGCAAGACCCAGCGCGCGACCGCGCCGTCGGCCTGATCATCGACCGCACGCTGCGCTTCGGCAATCCAGAACTCGACTTCCGTGATGCCGCGCGGCCGCGGCGGGTCCCAGGGGCGCAGGTGCGCTTCGTTGCGCACGAAGAATTGCGCCAGCCGCGAGGCGTGTTGCGGCGCCATCGGCTCCAGCACGAGGCGCGGGGTGGTGAGGACAATCGTCATGACGAGCGGTCAGGTGCGATGACACGGCCGCGCCGTTTTCCGATCTAATGCGGGCCACAAGAATTATCGCCACAAGGAGACGATTCGTGTATCGCGCAGTGCGCGTGCTCGCCATGGCACTGGCGTTCGCCGCGTGTGCGATTGCGGCGGCACAGGCGCCGACGTATCCAGCCAAGCCGATCCGGCTGGTCGTTCCGTATCCGGCGGGTGGACCGCTCGACACCGCCGCGCGCGGACTCGCCGAGCAGGTCAAGGCGACGCTCGGCGTCGTCGTCGTCGAAAACCGACCCGGGGCCGGCGGCAACCTCGGTGTGGACCAGGTCGCGAAGTCGCCGGCGGACGGCTACTCGCTGGTCATCGGCGCCGTCGCAACGCATGCGGTGAATCCCTGGCTGTTCCGCAAGCTGCCATACGACCCCGCTCGGGACTTCGTGCCGATCACGCTGATCGCGCATGTGCCGAACGTGCTGGTGATGACGCCCGAGCGCGCCGTGCAGCTTGGGATCGGCAGCACGCACGACTTCCTCGAGTATCTGCGCCGGCATCCGGGCCAGCTCAACTATGCATCGGGCGGCAACGGCAGTGCCGGACACATGGCAGGCGAGCTGCTGAAGTCGCAGGGGAGCGTGTCCGCGGTCCACATCCCGTACGCCGGGGCCGGTCCGGCGCAGCTCGGCCTGCTGGCGGGCCAGACCGACTTCATGTTCGACAACCTGGCATCCGCGCTGCCGCAGATCCGCGCGGGCAAGCTCAAGGCGCTGGCCGTCACGACGCGGCAGCGCGCCGCCTCCCTGCCCGAGGTGCCGACGATGGCAGAGAGCGGCCTGCCAGGATTCGACGTATCGACGTGGTTCGGCGTCTTTGCGCCCGCCGGCACACCGCCCGCGATCGTGACGCGACTGAACGAAACGATGACCGCGGCGCTGCGCACGCCCGAGATGCGCGAGCGGCTGGCCAGAATGGGCGCGGACCCCGCACCGATGTCGTCAGCGCAGTTCGCCGATCTCGTCCGCGCCGAACTCGCGAAGTACGAAAAGGTCGTCAGGTTTTCCGGCGCACGCGTCGACTGAGAAAGCGGAGGCACCTGCCATGCAGATCCGAAATGCCCAGGACTTCTGGTCCGGAGTCCTGTTCGCCGCATTCGGCGCGTTCTTCATCATCTTCGCGCGCGAATACGACATGGGCAGCGCCGCGCGCATGGGGCCCGCGTTCTTCCCGACGATGCTGGGCGGACTGCTGGTGCTGCTGGGGATACTGGTCGGTGCCCGGTCGCTGGCGGCGGGCGCGGGCGACGGCAAGATCTCCCGCTTCCACTTCAAGCCGCTGCTGCTCGTGCTCGGCGCGGTGATCGCCTTCGGCGTGCTGCTGCGGCCGGGCGGCCTGCTGGTCGCGCTCGCGGCACTGGTCGGCATCTCGAGCCTCGGCGGTGACCAGTTCAGGCTGCGCGACGTCGTGCTGCTGACCATCCTGCTGGCGCTGCTGGTGCTGGCGGTGTTCATCTGGGGCCTCGGCATGACGATCCCGGTCCTTCCCGCATTCATGCAGGACTAGGAGCGGCGATGGACCTCATCAACAACCTGACCCTCGGTTTCTCCACGGCCCTGTCGCTTTCGAACCTGCTGTATGCGTTCATCGGCGCGCTGATCGGAACGCTGATCGGCGTGCTGCCGGGGATCGGTCCCATCGCCACACTGGCAATGCTGCTGCCGACCACCTACGCGCTCGAACCGACCTCGGCGCTGATCATGCTGGCCGGCATCTACTATGGCGCGCAATACGGCGGATCGACCACCGCGATCCTGGTCAACATTCCGGGCGAATCCTCTTCGGTGGTCACCTGCATCGACGGCTACCAGATGGCGCGCCGCGGCCGCGCCGGCTCGGCGCTCGCCGTCTCGGCGCTCGGGTCGTTCTTCGCCGGCACGGTCGGCACCCTGATCATCGCGACGCTGGCGGGCCCGATGGTCGAGCTCGCCTTCAAGTTCGGGCCGGCCGAATACTTCTCGTTGATGGTGCTGGGCCTGATCGGTGCGGTCGTGCTGGCCTCGGGCTCGCTGGTAAAAGCGATCGCGATGATCGTGCTCGGGCTGCTGCTCGGGCTGGTCGGCACCGACGTCAACTCCGGCGTCGCCCGCTACAGCTTCGACATCCCGGAACTGGCCGACGGCATCGGCTTCGTCGGCGTGGCGATGGGCGTGTTCGGCTTCGCCGAGATCATCGCCAACCTCGAGCAGAAGGAGGGTGAACGGCTGGTCTTCACCGACAAGGTCGGGAAGCTGTGGCCGAACCGGCAGGAATTCTTCTACGCGATTCCGGCGGTGCTGCGGGGCACGGCGCTGGGCTCTGTGCTCGGCGTACTACCGGGCGGCGGTGCGCTGCTTGCGTCGTTTGCCTCGTACACGCTGGAAAAGAAGATCACGCGCAACCCGGACCCACCGTTCGGGCAGGGCAATGTTCGCGGAGTCGCGGCGCCGGAGTCGGCGAACAACGCCGGCGCGCAGACTTCGTTCATTCCGATGCTGACGCTCGGTATACCGCCGAATGCGGTGATGGCGCTGATGGTCGGCGCGATGACGATCCACAACATCCAGCCGGGACCGCAGGTGATGTCGAGCAACCCGTCGCTCTTCTGGGGCCTGATCGCGTCGATGTGGATCGGCAACCTGATGCTGGTGATCCTGAACCTGCCGCTGATCGGCATCTGGGTGCAGCTGCTGAAGGTACCTTACCGGCTTCTGTACCCGGCGATCCTGGTGTTCTGCTGCATCGGCGTCTACACGATCAACAACAATTCGTTCGATGTGAGCATCACCGCCGCCTTCGGCCTGCTCGGATACGTCTTCTACAAGCTACGCTGCGAACCGGCGCCGCTGATCCTCGGTTTCATCCTGGGTCCGATGATGGAAGAGAACCTCAGGCGCGCGATGCTGCTGTCGCGCGGCGACCCGACCGTGTTCTTCACCCGGCCGCTGTCGCTGACGCTGCTGGTGATGGCCGCCGCGCTGGTCGTGATCGTCGCGCTGCCGCAGATCAGCCGCAGGCGCGAAGAGGCATTCCAGGAGGTCGACTGAGCGCGGCATTTCGGCGGCCGGGCGGAATCACGGACGAACGATGAGAGCGGCCGCACTGCTTGCCACCCTCGCCGTTGCGCTGGCACCCGCGCTCGCTTCGGCACAGGCGTATCCGAACCGGCCGATCCGGCTCGTGGTGCCGTTCCCGCCGGCCGGCGCGACCGACATCCTGTCGCGAGAACTCGCGCGCCATTTATCGGATCGGCTGAAGCAGCAGGTCGTGGTCGACAACCGGCCCGGTGCGGGAGGATCGATCGGCAGCGACATCGTGGCCAAGAGCGCGCCGGACGGCTACACGATCCAGATGGCGACCAGCTCGACGCATGCGATCGGTCCGCACCTGAATCCCAAGATCCCGTACAACGCGCTGACGGACTTCACGCCGATCGCGCACGTTGCCGACTCGGCCAACGTTCTCGTTGTCGCACCAAACGTCAAGGCTGCAAGCGTCAGCGAGCTGATTGCACTGCTGAAGGCGCAGCCGGGCGGCTACAACTTCGGTTCGAGCGGCAACGGCACAATCGTTCACCTGACCGGCGAGCTGTTCAAGTCAATGACCGGCACCTACATCGTGCACATCCCGTACCGCGGCACGGCGCTGGTGATCCCAGACATGATCGGCGGGCAGATCCACATCCTGTTCGACAACGTCGCGTCGGCTCTGCCCTACCTGAAGGACGGCAAGCTGCGCGCACTCGCCGTCACCTCGCTGCAGCCCTCCCCCCTGCTGCCCGGCGTCCCTACCGTTGCCGAGACGGTGCCGGGGTTCGACTCGACCACCTGGTTCGGAATCTTCGGACCGAAGGGCCTGTCCCCCGAGGTCGTGCAGAGGCTCAACACCGAGGTCAATGCCGTGCTGAAGAACCCCGAGTTCCGCGAGCGGCTGAAAACGCTCGGCTACGAAGCTGCCGGCGGAACACCGGCCGACTTTGCCCGCGTCGTAGCGAACGACAGTGCGAAGTGGGCGCGCCTGATCAAGGAACGCGGCATCACGGGCGAGTAGTCTTCACGCCGCCCGCAGAGGCATCGAACAACGCGTGCGCGCCACGCCGATGGACCCCGCATGAATTTCGACTGGCACAACTCCTATCCGTCCGTCCGCACTCCGGTATTCGCGCGCAACCTGGTTGCGACCAGCCAGCCGCTGGCCGCGCAGGCGGGACTGCGCATGCTGCAGGCGGGCGGCAATGCGGCTGATGCCGCGGTCGCGGCCGCCGCAGTGATCACGATGACCGAGCCGTGCAGCAACGGTCTCGGCGCCGACAATTTCGCGATCGTCTGGGACCCCTCATCGAAGTCGCTGTTGGGGATGAATTCCAGCGGAATCTCCCCCGCCGCCTGGACGCACGATTACTTCCGGCGCAAATACGGCGACGACCTTGCGCGTACTCGTCCGATGCGCGGTTGGGACACGGTCACCGTGCCCGGCGCGGCCGCGGGGTGGGCCCTGCTGCACCGCCGTCTCGGCCGCCTCGCTTTCAGCGACGTGATGGCGCCGGCCATCGAGTACGCCGAGCGGGGCTTCGCGGTCTCGCCGATCGTGCACGACAAATGGCAGCGTGCCGTACCGCTGCTGCATGAAGGGCCCGGCTGGGCCGACCACTTCATGCCGAGGGGACGCGCGCCCGAGATCGGCGAGCACTTCGTGCTGGCCGGCGCTGCGCGAACACTGACGCTGATCGCACGGGAAGGCGGGGCGGCCTTCTATCACGGCGAAATCGCCGCTGCGATCGAGCGTCATGCGAAGGCGACCGGCGGAGCGCTCACGGCGCGCGACCTGGCCGCCTACTGGGACTGGGTGCAGCAGGCGGGCTGGGTCGACACGATCAGCACCTCGTTCATGGGGCACGAGCTGCACGAGATCCCGCCGAACGGACAGGGCATCGCCGCGCTGTCATGCCTCGGGATCCTGCGCCACACCGCACTCGCCGACTACGCGGTCGATAGCGCGGACTGGCAGCACGTCGCCATCGAAGCGATGAAGCTCGCCTTCGCCGACACCTACGCCTACGTCGCCGACCCGCGGGCGATGGCCTTCACGCCGGCCGCGCTGCTCGACGATGGCTACCTCGCGCAACGCGCCCGCCTGATCGACATGCGGCAGGCGCGCGCGCCTGCGGCCGGCGCGCCCCCGCGCGGCGGCACGATCTATCTGTCGGCCGCAGACGCCGACGGCATGATGGTGTCGCTGATCCAGTCGAACTACATGGGTTTCGGGTCAGGCGTGGTTGTGCCCGGCTACGGCATCTCGCTGCAGAACCGCGGCCAAGGATTCTCTATGAATCCAGCGAGCCCCAACGTCGTCGCGCCGGCCAAGCGACCCTTCCACACCATCATCCCTGGCTTCCTGATGAAGGACGGAGCGCCGCAAATGAGCTTCGGCGTGATGGGCGGCAACATGCAGCCGCAGGGGCACGTGCAGACGCTGGTGCGGATGCTGCTGGCGCGGCAGCAGCCGCAGGCGGCGTGCGATGCGCCGCGCTGGAAGGTGATGAGCGGCCTCGACCTCGAGGTGGAAGCGTCGCTGCCGCTCCCGGTCGTCGAGGAACTCGCGCAGCGCGGCCACCGCATCACCCGCGCCAACGACAGCTACATGGATTTCGGCTCGGGACAGTTCATCTGGCGCCTCGGCGATCCGGCCATCGATGGCTATGTCGCGGCCAGCGACTCACGCCGCGATGGCCTCGTTGCGGGCTGCTGAGGCGATGGCGGGACCGGCGCGCGGATTCTGAGAGAATCGCGGCGGGGAGCCACGGCGCGCCACGAGCGCGGCCAGCACAAGAAGGAAATTCCATGACCTATGCGGCCATCACCGGCTGGGGCAAGTGCATGCCGCCCGCCGTGCTGTCGAACCAGGACCTCGCCACCTTTCTCGACACAACCGACGACTGGATCATCTCGCGCACCGGGATGAAGGAGCGCCGCATTTCGCACGTCTCCGCGATCGATATGTCGACAGTCGCCAGCGCCCGCGCATTGGCTTGCGCGGGACTCGCCGCGGAGGACCTCGATCTGATCGTCTACGGCAGTTGCAGCAATGACGAGCAGGTGCCCAACAGCGCCTCGGGCGTGCAGGTGCGGCTCGGTGCCGTCAACGCGGCGTCGATGGACGTCAACACCGCGTGCACCAGCTTTCTTTACGGCCTGTCGAGCGCCTCCGCGATGATCCGCACCGGCGCCGTGCGCAATGCGCTGGTGATCGGCGTCGAGCTGATTTCGCCGTACATGGACTGGACCAATCGCAACGTCGCCGTGCTCTTCGGTGACGGCTGCGCCGCGGTTGTACTGCAGGCGAGTGAGAACAAGGAGGGGCTGCTCGGCGAGCAGCTCGGCTGCAACGCCGACGCGCGCCACATCCTGCGCGTGCGTGGCATGGGCTGCACCTACGCGAACCGCGGCGTGCAGTACGGCGATACGCTGTGGGACTTCGATGGCCAGGAGATCTTCAAGAAGGCCGTCAAGGGCATGGCCATCGCCTCAGAAAGGGTGATGGCCAAGTGCGGCGTCAAGCCCGATGAAATCGATCTTGTCGTGCCGCATCAAGCCAATCTGCGCATCATCGAGGCCGTCGCGAAGCACGCGGGCCTGCCGATGGACAAGGTGTTCCTGACCGTGCAGCGCTACGGCAACATGAGTGCAGCCACGGTACCGGTGGCGCTCGTCGACGCGCTCGAGGAAGGCCGCGTCAGGCCCGGCACGCTGATCCTGATGCCGGGCTTCGGCGGCGGACTCACACTGTGCTCGCACCTCGTCAAGTGGGGCCAGCGCGTGACGCCGCTCGGGACGACCGAAATCGACCTGCCACCCGTGACGCAGTCGGCGCTGGAGATGGTCAACGCCATCCGCACCTGCAAACATGCACATGACAGTTCCGAAGCGGGACTGATGTCGCCGCACTTCGCCGAAGTCGCCTGATGCTTCGTGCCGCCCGTCAGGGCGCGACGGTCGCAGTCTTCTGTCCGCGGCCTGAGAATGCCCCGAAAGCAGGCCCCAATTTGAAGGGATCTCTGGTTGCGCTGACGGTAGCGATCGCTGCCGCGGGATGCCGAAATGAGGCGGACAGGCCGGCCC